>Ga0325414_1007490_pt1 | contig 11564 bp, 7 predicted proteins | sample PopdelMetagenome_8_FD_206183 | JGI IMG/M metagenome (GOLD analysis project Ga0325414, IMG submission 206183) | Populus deltoides microbial communities from Bellville, Georgia, United States - Leaf-PdKOR-R3 | ecosystem: Host-associated > Plants > Phyllosphere > Phylloplane/Leaf | place: USA... | reverse complement strand
GGAAACTGGTAGATCAACACAACACTGCTTTCCAGTGAATTTTTTGGGTTTTTTTTTACCGTTGGGAAGAGTTTATTGCAAATTGATGAGGGTCGAGAGAGAACAGTTGGGAAGCAATTGGAAATTATCGGTGATGAGAGAGAGCAGAAACGAATGAAGAGAGAGAGCAGAAACGAATGAAAAGCAAAAGATAATTGCTTTTCATTTTTTGTATTTCAAACGCAGTTTCTAATGGGACCCACGCCAAATTAACCTGTGGTTTGTAGTTAACCAAACAGGTGTAATACTGCTTTTTTATTAACCGCAGCTGCAGAAGCATTGCCAAACACCATCTTAGTTTATTCTTTTGTAGTTAGGTGTTTTTAGCCTTGGATTTTTGGTTAATTTTAGGTTTGATTGAGGATAGTAATATAATTTAGTATCTAAATATTTTTTTAAAATCAAAAAAGGTATTAGCGCTTTGGATCCGCCGTGCATGTTAGACAGTGTGTACATCGACTCCTGGTGATTAAAAATAGGCTTCTGTTGTGTCATTTTATTCTTTGTTGTTTCCTTTTTCATTATAGGTGGCACATGCCACCCAAATGTGGTCGTTTTATCGCTAATTATCCTTTTTTCCCCTTCATTTCTCTCTCTAACCCTAAAAATACACTATGGTCCTCATTGTTATTGGTATTTTAAATTTAGTCCTTTTAGTTTTGATTTTTGTATTTTTGTCATTTTCCCTCTAGTTAAAGTTTTATTTGTTTTCAATTTAACCCGTAAATCTTAATTTGTATATATAATGTTTTTCGATTCAATCCTTCTACTTTTAATTTCTTATTTTTTTCCTTTGTCTTTTTGTTAAAGTTTTTATGACTTTCAATTTTATCCTTCAAATCAAGTTTATGATTTTTGTATTTTCAATGATAATAATAATGATTTCAATTTGGTCCATCTTCTTTTGTTTTCTTATTGTTTTCCTTAGCCCTTTTATCAAAGTTTTTATATTTTTCAATTTTATCCTTCAAATCAAGTTCATGATTTTTAATTTTCAATAATAATAATAATAATAATAATCATGATGATGATGATGATGATGATGATGATGATGATGATGGTAGTAGTAGTAGTAGTAATAGTAGTAGTAGTAGTAGTAATTAAATTAGTGATGATGATAATAGTAGTGATGATAATAGTAGTTTTAATAATAGTAGTAGTAGTAGTAGTAGTAGTAATAATAATAATAATAATAATAGTGATTTTTTCATCTTTAAGGATATTTTTATTATTTTATTGTTCATAAATATAATAATTAATATATCATGTGAAAATATAAAAATACTTCTAATTTAAAAATAAATAATTTTTTAATGATAAAATATTCATTAGACTGAAGTGGTGAATACAAAAAAGTACTACTAAGATTTTTCCTTCCATTTTAGTGTGTGTGTGTGGGGGGGGTCCTCATATGCTTGTGAACTTCTTCAGTCGGGGCAAAGTGACGCCACTTCAAATTATAACATAACTACTAGAATGATGCTCATGATTCGTCGTGAATCTGGGCAATTTCTTTACAGCTGAAAAAAATAATATCAAAGTATTATTATTATATTTTAAGAAGGAAAAACAATTAAAGACTCGGTATAATAGAAAAACAACTAAAAATAATAATAATCATCAAACTTCATGAATCAAACTGTAAAATGATAAAATTAAGAAAAAAAATCATGAAAAAAAATCATGAAAAAAAATCATGAAAAAAAAGCACAAAAAAAACCAAATGAAATTGTCAAAACTCATGAGTAATATTATGTCAAACCTTAAATACAGAAAAATATTGAATTGAAGTGCAAAATCAAAAAGAAAAATCAAATTCACAAAAGAATCCAAAACATAAAAAAAAAAAACAAAGAAAAACAATTTTTAACGAACTCAATGATAATAGATAAAATTTCTAAAAATAATGAAAAATAATTGATGGGAACTCGGTCCAACCTTCAAAATCTGTGACATGGATTATGAGGCTAGATTAAAAGGCAAACAAAAAAAATAACAATGTAAATTCTGAACCAACCAAAATAATTAGGGATAGACATGAAAAAAAATTAAGAAAAAAGTTATTTAAAAAATATAGATTTGAAAAGAAAGAACCAAATCTGACACAAAAAGAAAAAAACAAATCATAAGGGATGAATTTGGAAAACAATTTCAATTAAGAAAAGGATATGAACAACTAAAAATAACAATAAAAAAATAAGGATTGTAAACCACCGCTTATAAATTTTTCTAGATTATAAGACCAAGAGGGGTCAATGTTCAAATAATAGAAAGTTAGGGGTTTATATACAAATGATAAAATGACCCATAGCGTGAAACCCTGGAAATTTATAATTTAGATATGCATATGACTCGGTGGAAACTTTGTAAAACCCCAACAAAAGACTTCACCATGATGAATTGAATAATGAGAAATAAAATAGAAATGGTGATAAATTGTAAAACTCCCGATCAAATTTTATGATATTAATAAAATTATTGATAATTCAGAACCGAGAATGAGTTGAGCTAGTTAAAATAAAATAAATTGAAATGGTATTGAATTATTATAAAAGAAATTTTAGAGAGAGATTTTTTTTGCATAGTATTTGAAAAGCGGACCGAGAAAAGACATTTGGTTGAACAAATAGATACCCGAACTTGATATAAGGATGTTTTAGTAAATATGGATAGATTTGCTATATAAATAGCAAAATTATGCAGAAAAAAGAGAGGATGGCCGAATGAAAGAAAAAAAACGGGGAGACAGTGAGAGAGTGTATCTTGAGAGCAGACACTAAAACGGCTATATCTCCGTATTGCACTGTTGGATTGGTCTGGTTGTTGGATATATTATGGTTCTCACCACCCTCTAACATCTGACCGCTGGGATCTGAATTTTCTGGTTTGGTGTGAGAGATATAGCCCTCGCAACATTTCAAGGAAAACCTGCCTGCAGGTCAGTCACGGTCACTGGCAGTTTCCTTCTTTGTCCACCGTTGGATTTGCTCAAATTTGGATATGTTGGTCATATTGGTGAGCTTTTTATTATGAACGATGGAGATCGGGATTCGAGACTTCTACGAGGAGGTATTCATCGTAGAACAGTATATTGTTAATTTTCAGGTCTGTTTGGTTTTGTTTAGATCTAGAAAGATCTATCCGTTAAAATTCTATGATTTTTTAGTATGTGTTGCATGATATAATGGTAGTTAACTTCACCATTTGGATTGTGTTCATTTTGATTAATTTGGGAGAAACGGGAACCTTACTGAAACATTGTTTTTAAGTTAGGTTAGCAAAAATGAAATGAATGGAAAGTGTGGTGGCTTGATTTGTGTTTAACCATCAAAAGCATGCTAATTATGATTTAAATTGAAGAAAATCCTTAATGTCTTTCCTTAGGCATGTTTGGCAATATTATTGATAGTAGAAAAAGGGAGATATTGGTTGTCTCAATCTATGTATTGGGACTTAACAGTTTTATCACCTACCTTTCGGCTGTGGTTAGGGATTGTCTCAATCTATGTATTGGGACTTAACAGTTTTATCACCTACATTTCGGCTGTGGTTAGGGAACCAATATGATAAAATTCCAGATTGAGTTCTTCACAAAAGTTGTAGATATGAATGTTATCTTTTCAACAAACCTAACCTCGTATCATTTAGAGTTATAGAACTTCAGATATGGACAAAAAATGAAAGAAGAGTCGAAACTGTCTTGTATTTGATAGATTTTGTTGAGTATTATAACATATAATTTCGGGGGTGTTAAGGGCAGAATTGGTCTTCTGATCCTTCAGTAGAGTTGTAGGATCGTGTCTTATCTTTCCAATGAACCAAACCACACATAAAACTAAATTCTATAACTTTACTTACGAATTAAATGGTAAATAGTGTTCTCGAGTGAAAACTGATCTAGAAAGTGTAATGAGGTAGTTGAAGGAAATAATCGGAAAATGAATTAAAACATTGTGATGAATTCAAGTGAATGAGATTGCAATAGTATGAGAACACACATTGTGATAAAATTAAAAGAGGGTACTAATTGTATCTCTTGATTCTCAAACAGAAAAGATGTATGGAGCAGGTTCGTCAGTAGTTAAAGGGACTCGATCAGTTGGGGAAACAGGTAGGTGTATCGCACCTTGTCTTTTCAATTTATGTAAACTCATTGATAAATTTCAGAATTTATTGTTTTATTGCTTCGATAAACATTGAAATGAATATGAGTACCTTTGCATACATTGATGTGTATCAACTAGTTATGATATAATTGGAATGGATACGAGTGCCTTGCGTACATTGATATGTATCAAACTTGTGATGATATTATTGGAATGAATAAGAGTACCTTGCGTACAACGGTATAGATCAATTAGTTAGGATAAATTGGCTCTTAAAAAAAAGATATTTTTGACACTCTTATATTGTATGTGATATGAGTAGAGGTCGAGATAAAGAGAAAAGGTTGAATTGTGGATGTTGTGTGTAAATGGAAAGGTTGATGAATTTGGTCAGATTCGTCTCCTGACTTGTAGAGAGAATTCAAGTAGAATGATGAGGGAATTAAGATTAGGTTCCTTCATAATAATTATAGTTTTGGATGTGGACTAACTAAGAAAACTAGTCTTGCTTAATTTGGAGCTATAAAACTCTAACTATGGGTTACCAACCGAAACTGGGTCATGACAGACCCTATAGGGCAATAGGTCTATTTTGTTAACGAATAATTTTGAGTGTTTTGAGGGCAGAACTAGGTTCTTTTCCTTTCATGGGACTTGTAGCCCCGTGTCTTAACTTTCCAACGAGACCAACCTCGCTTGAAACGGAGTCCTAGAACTCCAGATATAGTCAAAACTTTGAGGAGAGGTCGGAATACAACCTCTACTGGTAGATTCAAAAAGTCACTAAAGCGACTATTTAAACGCATTAAAGGGTGAAAATTTTGAGTCCTTTCCCTTCAGGAAATATGTGACATTATATCTTAGCTTTGAAAAGAAACGAGCCATGTTCGAAATGAAAATTTGTAATGATAACTATGGTCGGACAAAGAATGACAATATTAATGAATGAAATTGGCATGGACTAGCATACATTTAGTGTATGCTAGGATCCCAGGTAAGGGGATCACCATGCATCGATGCCTATGGGGCATGGACTAGTATACATTTAATGTATGCTAGGATCCCGGGTAAGGGGGATTGCTAAGCATCGACTCCTACGAGGTGATGATGATACCGGTGAAATTGGTATTGACAATGAGTTAGACAGAAATAATTGTGGTTGATCTTATGGAATCTTGAATGAAAGTTGAAAATGGAAGGTGAAACGGTTTTAGTAGTTGAATGAGAAAGTTCCAATGGAAAACAAAAACGAAGAACTGAATAGAATATGATTACATGTTTGCCTTTTAAATTGTTAGATATTTGTGTTACTATACTTATTGTGATATTCATGTTTCAATAATATGTATTTTTATTTCAGGATCATCGCGTGCACGACAGGAGTAAATCCTAGCTTTTGTTCACTTTTTGTTATGTAGTTTTAGGGAGTATATCCTTGTATTTTGAAATATTAAAACATTCATATAACTTAATTTATATAATGGATGTTTTAAACTTGATTAGATGAATTTAACTCTGAAATCCATATAATCATGTTTCATATTTGCGTGTTTATCTCATTTATTCCTCTATAATGATATTTGTTGTTCAATGTATGTTATAAATATTATGGTTGTGATGATGATGATGATGTTTATGGGATTGAGACCCAGGACGATTGAGTCGTGATTGAGTTATGAGATGTGAAATACTAGAAGTGTAAACAGGGTATATGTCGATAATTTGGTACCTCCCGATATAGGGGAGATTCTGCCAAAATTTTGGTGGAAATTTTGGTAGACTTTTATATGAGAACTGTAAAAAAAAAAATACTTGTATTTTTACGTATCAAATCGTAGGAAAAATAATTATAAATGTAATGAAAGTATGGGGTGTTACAAGGACCATATTTGATATAAAAATAAAATGTCAAGGGATGAAATCCAAAAATAAATAAATTTAACATAAGAATTCAAGACCAAAAACATCATAATTAAAATAATGAGGATCAAATATAATATAAAAACAAAGTGTAAAGGAATGAAATTGAAAAAATAATTAACTTACTAAATGATCCAAGACTAAATACATTGCAATTAAAAGAATGAGAATCAAACCTGATATAAAAATAAAGTATCAGGGGATGAAATTGAAAAAACAAATTAACTCAATAACTAATTCAAGACCAAATACATTACAATTAAGAGAATGAGGATCAAATTTAACTTAACAAATAAATAGCTGGACTTTTTTATTTTTTTGCAATGGATAACATGTTTTTCTAGGTGGAGAAAGGAAAAGGAGGGAGGAAGGGAAAAAGTCATTGTCAACGCCCCTCCACGCGCTGCAGTCAAACACGCGCCTCACAACCGTGACGGAAGTGATGAGGCGTATCAAATGTCACCCCGCATAGTGGCATTCGACGTTTTGTGGGTACCGCATGCACCACCCGAAATGCGAAGGCAGCGCACACTGCACGCACCAGCAACTTTTTGAAATTAAAATTAATTTATACATATTAAAATACCAAATCATCCCTAACCCCTCATTAGAATTACAAAAAAAAAACATAGAAAAAAACCTAAAATAGCCTTGCATCCATAGTAGAGAGAGTTTATTTTTTAGGAATATTTAAGTAATTGACACACACAAAAAAAACATGAAAAACCTGAAAAACCCCTGAACCAAAGGGAAAAAACATTTAAGGATTATTTGGTAATTACATAATATAAAAAAAACATGAAATTACTAATCAACACACTTCTTTAACGTAATTACTTACAAACCTCGTGGAAAAGACTCATATACCCCTCAAGCCAATATAGCCCACCAAGGGCAAAATTAGCCTTTCATTATAGATTCGCACAGTGAAAAGGTGACATCTCTTAGTTATAGTTAATGATTCAAAATAATGAAGTCCAACTTTTCTATTTGTCCTTATCTTTGTGTATTGACATTTCATTTATGTATAAAATTTTCCCTGATCACAACCAACGTTGATAATCACTCTTATAATCCAATTTTGTCACCTTTCAAATATCCTTGAAAAAAGCAACAAATATCTCAATCAAAAAGCAAAAAAAAAAAATACAATTAGAAACGAAATTAATAAAATATTAATAAAATGATTGAAATTAGCTAAATAATTAAAAATAAGAAAGTCAAGAACTGAATTGGAAAATGTGACAACATGCAATATTATTTCAATGTAATCCGAGACAACCTTGAGAAGAAATATTAAGAAAATGGTTGAGATTGACCAAAAATTAAAATACTAAAGATACAAAAAAATAAAAAAAAATGAGAAATTAAAGGACCTTTTTAAATCTCTAAAATTTATTTTAAGTCAACACGACATCATTTCATATTAAGTAAAGTGGTGTGCTTTATTCCTTGTAATGAAATGGTGCTTTTAAAAAAAAGCATCAGAACAATGTTGTTTTGGTGCATGCATCAACACAATAGTTTCTTCCCCATTGCATGGCTTCTACAACTTCTTTCCTTTTCTTTTGTGCTTTCATGTCTTTTGGTAGGACTTTGGCCACTCGTTTCTCTCTTCCACACCTCTCACAAAGACAAATATATAACACACCACTCTCCTCCTCTGCATGTTCATAAAAAAAAAATAACACTCTAACCTTTTAAAGTCACTGCAAAAATGGTGCAAAGAGACCAACAAAAAAAAACTTTGGCCAAAGAGTACAACCATGGTGTAAAGTTGAGATTAACTCAAAGGAACCAACGGCCATGATCATGCCACCAAGAAAGGTTCCAGAAGCTTCATCTTCGCTAATAAATAGAAAGGATAAGCAAGAAAAGAGAAAAAACAAAGTTAGAGAAAGAAAATGAAGAGAGAGAGAGAGAGAGTTTGAACTAAAAAAGAGTAAACAAGTTTGAGCCATGAGAGAGGGAAAAGAAAAAAAATATGAGAAAGCAAATGAAAAAAAAAACCCGAGAGAGAAAGAAAACAAAGGAAAAAAAACAAAAACCCAAGAAAGAGAAAGAAGCTTGAGAAAAACCACTTGAAAACCACACCACTTCAAGCACTGTCATCATCTTTGCCACCAGTGGCCACCACAACAGCTCCTTCATCTGGAACCAGCCCTAAGGTAAGCCCCTATCTCTTTTCCTTCTTTTTTTTTACTTCTTTGCAGGTTTTGTCATGAAAGTTACTATGCACAATTGAAAATAATACACATGTTACTACTGATGCATGGTTATTATTCATCCATGCATTTATATTTTATTTATGCTAACTTAACGTTAATGTTAGCTTTGTTTTGTAAAGTTATGTTCTCGCCTTCTTATGTATGCATAAGCATGCAAAAATTCATTTTTAGAATTAGGTTAACATTCACTCATGCATTTTGTTATTTTATTTTTATTGGTTTTGTAGTAATGTTAGTTTCATTTCATAAAACTATGCTTTTGTCTTTTTACATTTGTACGCATACAAATATTTATTTTCAAGAAAGAACAAAAACAACATCAATGATTTTTCATCAACTTAACATCCTGTTTTGATAAAGCTTAGTTTTAATAGTTAGATTGATGTATCTCCTAATTTTTAGAAACCGAAATAGGCCTAGTTCCATTTTAAAAAAAAATTAAGTTCAATAGTAAGTTGATGAGTTTTCATCAAGTTAGTATCATGTTGTAATTAAACTTGGATTTTAATATTTAGGTCAACGAGCCTTCTAGTTTTAAGGACCCATGTAGGCCCAACATGATGTTTTTAACAAAAAAACAAGGTCAATAATAAGTCAGTGAGTCTCCTGAAAGTAGGGACCAACATGGGTTAAACATGGTATGATGTTCAATTTTTATTTTTGTAGAAAATAATAATGATGATAATAAAAGGTCAAGAAATAATAAAAAATAATAAAATAATAAAATTAAAAATTTCAAAACTAAAAAATCCTCGAGATGCGAGACTCTTGCTTAGGGCCCAACATTAACTAGAGGAATATCCAGCAACAATAAATGACATATGAATAAGCCTAGGAAATAATTTGAACAATCAATGGCATGTTTAAAATGAAGTTGGGAGAAATAAAAAGATGAGGTAATCATTCATTGGAAAAAATACGGTAAGGGTGGTTTTTATCTTTCATTTAGCAACCGACCCCTTATTTAAATATCGGGAACTAATGCATATTTTAGAATTTTTAGTCTTCTTAAATAACTAGGTTACAACGCCATTTTATTTAATTTTAGAGGTCTTATTTATGCCAAGTGCAACAATTACAATTTATAATCAAAGGTTGAGTGGTGAATGGGTGTTTTAATCGGTGTTATTAAATCCAATCTAACCTAATGAGTCGATTTAGGACTTGATTTGGGCTAGATTTTGAAAAAACCGAGTGAGAGTTGACCCGGTCAAAACCTAGTTTGACATTTTAATTTTATTTTTTCAAAACAACATTGTTTTAACTTTTTTTAAAATAAATCTTAAAAAAATATTGTTTTAAATTGAACCAGATCAATTTGTCCAACTCATAACTTTGACTTTGAACCAGATCATAGATCAGATCAAGTTTAATAACTTTGATTTAAAAAAAAAGGAGACCACATTCAAAGTACACTAATTATTTAGTTCTTTTCTAAAAAGTAAATGCATTACATCGGAATGTACATTGATCTAAATATATAACTAATTAGTTTGTTGGTTACGTAAGCAATTTTTATTTTAGTTTTGGAATAAAAGATGAGATTATATTAAAAAAATGATTTTCCATGAATTCTTGATTTTAATATAAAGAACATATTTTTGTTTGAATTAAAAGAATTATTTAATGTTGATATGCAAAAGATGACTTGTTAATGGGTTGACCCATAAGCATAAATGTGTTAGGTTGGGCTTTGGTCAACATTTTAGAGAAGATCTCATTTTTTTTCCCCTTAATTAAAATTATATTTACAGACCCTATTAAAAAACTAATATAAAAGGAAATTAAGTTACTGTGTTAATGGGTTGACCCATAAGTTACTTGGTCTAACACGAGTCAGCCATTTTTATTAAAACATCTTCGTTTTGTTTTTTTACTTGGTGTTGATTTAACTAGATCTAACTAGATTAATTAGTCATTAAAAACTTGATTAGGTCACTCATGTTTTTAACGGTAAATATCTTATTTGATTTAATTAGAAACTTGGCTCAAGTTAGGATCTTGGTTATACTGATTTAGGTCAATTTGTTAAGCCAGGCTAAATTAAACAATTAAAAAAATAATAATCAGTGTTTCATTCAAGACTCCCTTACAATTCATTGTGGACTTATATGGTGAAATTATCATTTCACCTTACACAATTTAAATCTTATAACATGTTTCTAGAGGTAATATGATCTTTGTCACATGACACATTCACTATTACAAGATTGAATGGGGATAGAAAAGTCTTTTAACCTTTTTATTTGCACAATTTAATGTCTAAAATACCCTTAAAAGTTAATTTTTTTAATTGTTTGAGCAAGGGCATTTTTGAGTTTTTGTCCTTCTTAGCATAGTTTAATTACTAAAGTATCCTTTCAAGTAAAAAATCTATTAATGGGATTTTTGATCCTTTTGTTATGTTTTGTTTTTTGTTAATATTATGTGGAGTTAGGGGCACTTAGGTATTTTCATAAACTAAAAAAAAAAAACAGAGAGAAGTTGGTGGTGTGTGCAATGCATATGCCCTTTAGACGACGAGTATGGTGTCTCCCGATGGCCAAAAAAGGCCAATCATCATCTTGTCCGATGGATCATATGGAGGCGCATCCACGGGGGCGACGCGTGTAAGATACTGCAGTGGTTAAGCGACGGTTGAATTTTTTTCTCCTCTATTTTTTCTCTCTCTTCCCCTTTGAAAACATGTCAGTTTAATCAAAATCAAGAGTTGTTCTTCATTTTCTTCTTATTTCAATTGTGGCCCTCATTATTTTGATTGCTTTTTATTTATTTTGAATTTTTTTTAGTAAGTTTTTTTTTTCAATTTCATTCATTATGATTTTTTTATTTAATATTTATATCAAATTTTATCCTTATTTTTTTAATTGTTATTTAAAAAATTATTTCAATTTCTTCCCTTATCATTTGATTTTGTTTAATTTATATGTGAGATTAATTTAACCCTTATTTTTTTAATTGTTTTTTTCCGTGGTTTCTTTCTTTTGTTAGTTTTTTTAAAAAAATTATCATTTTGATTTGTTTAGAATTAAATTTTAGAATTTTTTTTTCTAACTCGGGTCATGGGTATAAGATTTCAACTTGGATCAATATTGATTTATTTTTTTTTACTTATTTAATATTTTAATTTTATCATTTAATATCGAACCTTCAATATCAAAGATATAGAATTTTCATTGGTAATCAATTATTTTTGTTCCCTCGAGGAGCAAAAGTTTTATTTATATGATGCACTAAATACCTGCCAATTAATTTCAAATAAGTTTATAAA
>Ga0325414_1007486_pt1 | contig 11567 bp, 9 predicted proteins | sample PopdelMetagenome_8_FD_206183 | JGI IMG/M metagenome (GOLD analysis project Ga0325414, IMG submission 206183) | Populus deltoides microbial communities from Bellville, Georgia, United States - Leaf-PdKOR-R3 | ecosystem: Host-associated > Plants > Phyllosphere > Phylloplane/Leaf | place: USA... | reverse complement strand
ATTCAAACCTACGTCGTTTACTGTAATGATGGGTGACTGCCAGCAGAAATAATATTTGTCCTTCCCCTATAGGATTCTCCACGACCCAGCCATTAGATCCATGGATCCGCTACCAAGCTCTGTACATGCGACGACTGAGCCATTTCTGGAACCTTTGGCTATTGTCGGTCCTTTGGTTTATGCTTGCTTGTTGAGTCCAGTTGATTCCCTTTACCATACTCGGGAGCACGCGGGTAGCTTTATTCCATTTTCTTAATCTTTCCATCTTCGTACAAAGTGTTTACGACGGCTATTAAATCATCTTCTCTTTTAAGGTGTTGGATGCCCCTTCTCATTATAGTTGTAAGATCCCAACTCGGATCGCGGTTGAGTAGGTCTTTTCAAGCAATTTTTTTTAAAAAAACAATATTATTTTTATTAAAAGAAATATGCTTCCAAATAAAATTTAGCTTGGACCAGATCAGATTTTGGGTTGGTGAATCATCCGGTTACACCATGTTTCTTAGCGAGGGGATTTGCTCACGATGTATTTTGCAGGTAAATTTTAGATGCATGTACGTGAATTATACCCTACTTGTTTTTTACTTCAACGAAGAACTTGTATACAGAGGATGCAAGGGGTATGAAACGCAATGCAATTTAATCCGTGTGAGATTTTTTGATATCCGAAAAATTATGATTTTTTAGCCAATCGTATGGTAAACAAGTTAGGAAAAAAGTCAAAATTAGAAACCAAATTGTCTAGTGCAATGCCAAATAACTTGCAGATTTCCCTGAAATGTGTTGTTCAAAGCACAAATGATAAGAAGGGATTGGATTTTTCTAATAAAAAGATTAAAAGAAAACCAAATAAGGGATTAAAATTTTAAATTGAAAAAGTCTCTACACTACAGCCTACACGTTAGCTGATTTAGGAATACTATTACTCACCAAACAGAATACACGTTAACCCGGTTTTTTACTAGATCACACTGGATCAATTCTCTTTTTATTTTTGTTAAAACTCAGCTCAATCTAGATCCCATAACATCCGGGTCAATGATCAATCCGCCAATTCAGTTCGGTTTTTAAAACGCTACCTACTCTTTTATTTTAAGCTACCCCGTGAAGTTACCAGGTACAGGGGAGTGGAGGTTTTACTACCAAATTTAGCAGTCTCTGCCAGTTTAGATATGACTGTCACAAACTGCCTCTTCATTCTCCACTGTCTCTTCCGTGCATACAGCTATATATCTATACATACACGTTCACCACTGCATGCTCTCTCTTCATTCCACTCTTTTGAGTGTTCCCATATTTCTTCTGCTTTTGTCTTGAAGAACAAAATGGGGGGTCTTAATATCTGGGAAGAACAAAGGAACTTTGTCAAGAATTTGCATGAACAGGTGGAGTATGGCCCTTTTCTTCTCATTTCTTTAATTTGATGTGATCTTGAATCTTAATTGCTAGAAAGATGTCACCTTCTTTTCACTTATGTCTCTTTTTGGCTGTAAGTTCTTTGTGGTCTTGAGTTTTTTTTTTACTACGAGAGAACATTGTTCATAAATTGTTTGGTTAATGTGAAACTGTTCAAGAAGGAAACAGAGGAAAAGGAAAACACTGACCAATAAATTGGTCAATGCAGACCATGGTTCATAAATCTTTTGGTTAATTGTCTTTCAAGAGCTTAATTGCTTTCTCCAAATAAAGTAAAATACAACTACAAACGAGGTTTTCTTTTTTCCTCTTAAGAAGTTTTCCTCCTCTTTTATGGTATCATCACATGCATGTAAGAAGGATAAGGGCGAGTTTTTGGTTCATCATTGACCAATAAAAGAAGATGGAAAGTTTCCTACTGAAAATTAACCAAAAGAAAAAAAAGATATGGTAAAGTTTTTGGAAATTCTGTGGCTTATCTTATGGAAAATTGGAAATAGAGGGTTTGCTTCCATGTTAGAGTACATAGTCTCAATTTTTTCACTTATCCTAACAAAATGCTAAAAGATTTTGCATTTTTCACCAACCTTTTTTGTTCATTACAGGGGATATTAGACAGTCGTTTCGATGAAATCCTTGATTTACCAAGAGAGAACCCTCAGTTTGTGATTGATTTGGTCACCAAATTTTGCAGTGATGCTGAAAATTCTATAGCAGCATTGATCAGATACCCGTACTTCCCAAACAATCTTCACACCTTTCTCTTAGTTAAACATTATTATTTTTCTATTTTCTAAACTGATTTCTGAGCAACTGATCCGGTCATGTCTCCAGCAATGAACCTGATATCAACTATCCCAAAGTTATCGACCGAGCTCACCAGATCAAAGGCGCTAGCTCTTGGTAACCTGTTCTTTACTTCCTTGATGTCGAAATCTACTTGAAACTTGATTCTCTGTCTTTCCTATTTACTGCCCTTTTCTGTTGAGAATTTTCCATTCTAGACATCAATGTGCGTGGAATTTAATGCATGCTGAAACCAAGTAGGAAGCTCTATTTAATATAAGGCAGCATTCGGTACTCATCGGATCTTTCGATTTCATCGCATGTTTGGTTTCTATCCACAACGAAGGGACTTTCAATTTACAGATTAGAATTCTAGAAAACAACTTTTAGTAAAGATTATCAATATACTTACCTACGCGCACGCATGTCTTATAGCACTTCACAAAATGTTGGAAGCTACAGAGATGAGAGTATGCATTACCTGTGGCCGGAGCATAATTTGAAACATCAACTGCAGGCGATTATATAGAATGTCGGAAACCACCGTTTCTCACTCTCCAAAACATTATGAAGTATTTATTATATTCGTTGGCAGCTAGAAACTTCGTCGACAAACAATTATGTCATCATGGATGCTATACATCTGATCCTTGATGATTCACACACAAGATTTTGATCACTTGCCATTAAAGTGTGCTTATAACCTATGCTTTTACACTGGTATAATTCATTCAGTAAATCACTTTCATGTTGTTGGGGAACCAAAAATATAGAAATTAGTGTGTGTCTGTGTTCATTCATCTTAGGAGCAATAAAGACAGATATGTGGAACCAAAGGGTAGAACTTAATTTTAAGGTGCTAGGCCAAGTAAAATTCTGACATGCAACTTTCGATGGATTTGTGTGGATTTTTGCGAAATGGTACATGCGAGAATCATAGCAATACTCTCTTCTATGGTTCGGTTCGGGCGGTTCGGGAATGGATACCTGACAAACATCCAATGAATACCGGAAACTTGATAGAGTTTGGTTTATACCTGATAGAGTTTAGTTATGGTTCGGGTAAAAATTTCGCAAAACTCAACCCGTGGATACTTATGAGGAAATGCCATTAAAATTTACTGGCACTTGATCCTTGATTGGTCCATTTATTGTAGACCGAATCTTAATCCTCTGCATTTGGTGTTACAGTATTGGTGGCCATAGGATGGCCCTTGCTACTCGTGAGCTCCGATATGCTTGTGAAGACAAGGACAAGGACAGGTATGATAAGTGCCCTGCTCTCATTTTAGAATCATGAAAGTTAGTAATACATTCACTTCGTTTAATTTATCATCTTTTATAATCTTCATATTGACTAATTTCAATTGTGCTTTCCTAAACATGATTTTATAGCAATGGTATTTTTTAATTCAGCAGTGACTTACATTTTATGACTAAATTTAATTTTTAATATTATATTAAGAAGCATTGTTATTAACTATGAAAGGTAAATCCAATCATTCGTGATTCGTCGATCTAAGACCTATTCCAGTTTATTAAAATTACATTGTAAGTTAGTCAACCAAGTTATATTCTTGATGTTTAAAATATTAAAACAGAGCATTATTTTAATATTTTTTTAAAAAAATATTGAAACGACACTGTTTTGAATTAAACTGAATCAACCTGCTAAACTTATAATTTAAATCATGAGCCATTTCATGGGAAAACAAGGTTTAATAACTTCTAGAAGAAACCAAGTGGTACCTTGTGGTTTGAGTTATATGGCCTGCTCTCCCATTTTGATGATATCTTAGTCATGTTGTGGCCAAAATATAGTCCTAGCCTCCTAGGTTATGAAAGAACATTCAATGATGCATCATCTGATGTTCATCCCCTGGTAATGCTGGAACCCAGGATACCTCTTTCTTTGCCCTTTCTTAAAAGCTGTCACTTTTTTCCAGGTGCTTTGCAGCTTTTTGCAAGACCAAGGATGAATATCAAATTTTAAAGGAGAAGTTCAATATCATCTTGCAAGTAATGCTTAGGAAAAAGAACAACCAGCCATGCATTTTCTTCCTTATTATTATCACTATATTAACGTGGGTGTCCGTGTGCGTAACTCGACTAATTCCACGAGTCCTGAAGTTAATAACCATGTAAGCCTCTAGTAGCTCTGAGATTTGTAAGACTTGAACTGGTGACCTCTAAGAAGCATATATAAAGCCTGACTAGTTGAGCTACACTTCTTAGATTCTTCTTGGCATATTCTTGCTGAACACTGGAGGTTAAATACTTGACGAGAACATGATAGCAAGTTCAGGTTTAGCAATTCTAGAAAATCTCTCGATTCCAGATCTTGTAGTAATCCTTCCAAATTGGAACCTCAAGACTTCTCAAAGCCAATTAAATCACATTCTAACTGTCAGACTTATTTTGAGCATTTATAGCTGGCTGCCCATTTCAGGGCAATTTTTCCATCAGTTCTCTGGAGGATTTCTTTTCTCCTAGAAGAAATGAGGTCAAAATGTATAGTGAAGGATTGCATGGTACCTCCATTGTGCATGCTCTGAAGCATAAAGTAGGAGGCTAGGTCTAGGGTGCAATCAGTTCAAAGAGTACGCAATCCATAAGATTCAAATAAACAAGACAATTAGTTGCTCGTAAGAAGACTCTTACTTGTGTGCTTTCGAATAGTCTTGATCATCGTCGCTTGTTGTATTGTTTATGATTTTTCCAAAATATTAGACTTTCATTATACATGTAATTGTTCACCATTGGATAATGGTTCTGGACACAGATGGAGAGAAATATGATTTCTGGTGAATCTAAAAAAGGCCACCAATACAGCCCTGAGTTGTCCCTGCTGCTCCGTCAGATGACACTGGTGGAGTGAAAATCCATGTCAGATTGTATCTGAAATGGGCATGTAAATGAAGAGTTAATGGAACTCATAGGGAGGATTGTTTTAAATTATTAATATTCTTTGTTGAGTATCAGTATTTTTGCCCATTTAGCATGTTTTGTTGTGGCAAAATACAAGGATATAGCCTGGTTACTTTCATATTTTTCACACGGCGTTGTTTCTTTCCACGGAGGTGATCAGTGACCAAACTAGTAGGAAGAGAACGTTTTCAGGAATTTTAATCCTTTTTATATGCACAACATTCCAACAACTACAACTTCATCCCTCAGGTAACTTGGTGACTGGAAAACATTATTGCTGCACTGCCTGGCTATCCATATCTGGTGTTTGTGCGTGACCAAGCTGGACAAAATACAAGGCCCTGTTCTTTCTGCCCTTAAAAGAAAAATATAATAAGATAATATTTTTTATTTTTAAAATTTATTTTTATCAACCTATCAAAACAATAATGTGAAAACTTTAAAACAAAAAAAACTATAATTTCACTCTTAATCAAGCACTGAATGTTTGAGATTGAAATGCAAAATATTTTTTAAAAAATATTTTTCACTTTAAAATATATTAAATTACATTAAACTTATTAAAAAAACAACAAAATACATTAGAGGCAAACCTGTTACATAAGTTAAATTCAAACACCTAATAACATATGTTTTTTAAAGACAAATAATCTTTAAAAAAGCACCTAGACACTAAAAACTATCGCACTACCATACACAGTACTGTAGATTGAGACCATTACATGTCGACTATTCCTTTATAAAAGACTTCACCATGCTAGGTCATGTGGAAGAGTTTAAGCTTTAAAGGACAGGAATCTTCAAGCAAACATCAGGCTAAATGACATTTGATATATCCTTGATGCTTAAAAATGCACCAGGACAAGCAAGCAGTCGTACAGAACACCAACCAACCAAGAAAACAATTCATATAATAAATCCATCAAGAAAGAAACGCATGTCCAAGAGACAATTTCCAAATTAGCGCAACCTATCAATTCAACTAATAGTTTCACCGAATACATATCCATGATTTAATTTAACACCCTCAAAACAATTTTTGTTTCCAGCAAAAATGGTGTGCTTAACGGCAGGTCTTTTGAGTTTCTAATGACTCAGAATTTTAGCTACTTGCTAGGGTTTTGAAGGCAGATTTTGACATAATATGTTTATCCGGGTACAAGGAGATATTGACATCGATTATTAAATAAACCACACAATTTTGTTAAAAAATTATCATCTTCAACATAAAACATTTGGCACTAAAATAAACCCACAAAACTTTCAGACTTGGCAAAACCCTCAAACCAACTATTGATACAACAACAATCAACACTTCTAGCAAGCAAACAGAGAAGAAAATAACAAGCACACGATAACGGTAATCCAAAATTAACAATTATATTAAAAACATTTAAACATTCCATTATCTAAAATCCAAAAATCGTTCGAGCCCAAAACAAGGTCTTAAAATCATAATAGCAAACTACAAATAAAAAACTTGTGCAAAAGAAGACCTCTTCGAAACTAAATCTCTTAATCGAACAAGCTGAAGCCCATATCCTGCAACAAAGACAGCAATAAAACATTCCCTTCAGTAAAAAACAGGCAACTTTAAAACGAACACAACAAGCCAGGAAAATGTATAGCAACAAAGAAAAAGATCGCTTACATCATCAGACTCCTCTTTCTCTTCAACCTTCTCCTCTTTCTTAGCCTCAGCAGCAGGAGCAGCACCACCAGCAGCAGGAGCAGCACCGGCAGAAACAGCAACACCACCACCGGAAGGAACGGAAGCCAACTTTTCCCTGCCGGAAGCAATCAGCTCAGTGATGTCCTTTCCTTTCACACTGGACAACAGCAACTCGATCCTGTCATCGTCAGCATCAGCGCCAACTGCAAATCCGAAAAAAAGAAACAAAATCAATTTATTAAAATACAAGAATCTGAAAACAGAAAAATGAAAACATAATGTGAAGAAGGAAGGAAGAAAGTACCAGATCCGAGGATGTTTTTCAAATCCTCGGCGGTAGGGCAGGTGTTGCCACCGAGAACGGCGAGCAAGTAAGTGGCGACAACCTTCATTTTAGTTTGGAAGAGGCGCTGGGAGAAACTAGCAATAGAGGCTGCTACTACCTAGGGTTTTGGAGACAGACGGTAGAAATAGATACAAGTATATATGTTTATATCTAGGGCTTGTCAAGGGTGAGAATGTGTGATTAAATCTTGTCCGTTCATTGTTTGTTTTGCCGATTATGTCCCTGGTTTTGTTATTCCTATGTTTGGTTGCAGGAGGAGGAACGTACATATCATGGTTTAGGTAATCACCGTGTACAAATCAAGGATAAGGACCGTCTGGCTGGGCATGGCTATTGAGGGAGTATTTTTTTTTTTTTCAAATTATTTTTTTAAAAAATATTTCATTTTTTTTTCATAATTTAATATAAAATTATTGTTTATGTCGACCAGTACCTAAATAACAAAACATGCTGAGAGTATTTATATCTGTATAAATTTTATGCAAACGGCGAAGTACTAATCTCTGTATTTTTCATTGTAAGAATATTATATATTTTTTTACTATTAAATTATTAAATATTAAATGTTTTTTATATGGTGAATATTAAACTGTACAGCACCAAACACAGTATAAGCATTAAGTGTTTTTGAAAAAAAATTATTTTTTATGTTTTAAATTAATATTTTTAGATATTTTTAAATTATTTTGATATATTAATGTTAAAAATAATTTTTTAAAATAAAAAAAATTATTTTAATATATTTCCAAGAAAAAATATTTTAAAAAATAACTGAGAAAACAAATGTATTGGATCCTATAGCAAATTGTCATATAAACTTTCATGACAAATTGCATGTTTAGTATGCTAGCCATTGTCGAGAACAAAGCTGACCTAATCCCTTCTGATGTCCATATCACCTCCACATGAATCACACCGTTTTCTTTTACAACCAATTGTTCTTTTATAGTTGTTACTATTATTATTATAACCATCGATTGGTGTGGTCTAGCAGCAAGTGAGGCGAGTGAGCAAGTCACCAGAAAAACCATCTTCTGGTTGTTGAACTTGGAGCCCGTTCATCGTTTTTCACTTCGTTCTTTCTATTCTCGATGCCCTGCGTTAAGGATTCTAACCTTTTTCTGCATAAAACAGTAAAGAGAAGTCAGACTTTGGTAGTAGGTGAGTAGAAATTGGCTTCTCATGCAAATAGGCAACTCCAAGTAATTGACTAGGGAAAAATGGCGACAGGTTAAGTTATCAATTGCACAGCTAACAATTTTAATGAAACTTAAACCACTTAAACTTTCTGTTATTGATGCAGCGCATTAAACGAAATAACGAATTTGTTTATCCTTGCTTCTTTGGAGACAAAGAAATTCATCTAATGGTTTCCGGTGGAAACAAGATTCACTTTTTATATCTTATCTCAACAATGATCTGAAAGCATAAATTCTCTCTCCAATGCTTGAGCACTTGACCACCAAATCCAAAAATATAATTTTGACATTTCGTAAGAGGGTACAAACATTACTTGGTATCTGTTAGACGACCATGCAAGCTCCATCTCTGGCGAAATCCTTCAATGCCTTCAATTCCACTTGCAAGAATCAAGCGCCTATTGGGAACGGTTAAGACACATAAGTGATCTCCAAAGATGAGTAATGATTCCATATAAGAAACCAAATATGAGAAACATACATGACAAGTATATTGTAGTTGCAATACACATGGATGATATTAATTATAACACCTATACAACCAAATTGTACTGACATGATAGTGTAGTCATGCCCTTATTAAGAAAACTTTCACAGGCATTGATGACCCCACTTTGCGCTCACCAAAGATGTAACCTGTCTAAACAACCACTCAACATAACCATCAATCCAGATTATACCTCTCCAAAGACGTAACTTCTGATTCAAGCTGAGCAGCTCTTTCCTTCGCTTCATCTAAAGGCATTGATGACCCCAATTTGCACTCACTGTCTTGTAGGCGTTGCCTTAGTTCCTTATCCTGCAACTCAAGTTTTCAAACAAACATCAAAATGTTGATATCAACCGACCTTCAAAAATCTGCATTTTACAAATTATATGACATCCAAGAAAGAGTACATCTAATAGAAACAGAAGTGAAAAGACAGTCAATCTCACCCTCCTTTCAGCACAGTGTCGATACAAAGCAAGCTCATCTTGACAGAAAGGCTCAATATCATTGATCTGCAAGCCTACAACATAAAGCAGGAAGATTTAGTTACAAATGAAGTTATTTTCCCCATTCCCCATCTGTATGGCATTAAGTTTGCCTCCAACACAACAAAAAGATGGTCGATGTATCACCCAACAACAGAAAGTCTTATATTACAGCTAAACTTGATTATACACGAAAGAAAATAGGTAAGGGTGAGGGACGTCTATCCAACAGTCAGTCTGTGGAGCTACCGCATAGAACCAGAACAGACCCAGAGAAGTTGAGTACTACATATGCATAGGCTTACAAAGACCTTTAATACCACTAACTTTAGTCATCTTATAAAATCAAGTAGTCATGCTTACAGCTGTTTTGTACAAAGACTCTGGTCAGATGCCATTAATGAGCACAGAACAATTTGGCAAAACAAAACTTAGATTGACTGGAAGGAAATGAAAACTTACATAAGAATAGGTTCCTTAAAATCCCATCACACAAATCAACACCTTCAAGAACATGAGAGGCAATTTCTGGTGGGATGATTGGGGATGGTGGTCCCATCATTAGATCATCTCCAACCAAGATAGTTTCATCCATGGTTGGCTGTGCATCGACTGAAGACCACAAGAGATTGCAACAAATTGAGAATATATATCAGTTTAAAGTTTGTTAAATATTTATTCTTAATATGAAAAAGGAATGCGATGAAGCATGACTTAGGTAGCAATTTGCAGTTAACTTCATAGTTGGAAGAAAGAAATCATTATGAACAAACCAGTAACTCCAAAACCCTTAATGACCAAATTGGAAATCTTTTATATATGCTGAAATGAATGTAACTTAAAACATATGCCTGCATGCAAGATGCAGGCATCACGTGTGCATGCAAGTGCGAATTTAAACAGATTAATGATTTGACAGTTTTTAAACATTCCACTTGAGTTAGAAAGTCATATTTTTAAAAATCAACTGGCAGACTCCATGCCAATTCTTGTATACTGGAAGAAAGAAAACTTCACCTCAATAAAGTTCCTACTTGTTTGAAGAGATTTGGCCCTCATATATAGTTTTTACTGATTATTACTATGTCCCTGATAGATCCTTTGACACTATATCAACACTGAGACTTTCTCCCAATATTAGCGAGTTGATTTTTTTTATCATGAACAGAGCCATAACGCCATTAACTTGCTTATTTTTTTCAATTGCTCTATCTGAATAGTTCAACATCAAGATTACTTCTATAGAATCTAAAACTAAATTTACTTGGCTCACAGCATATTCCAACAAAATTCCCAAACAAAGTTGCTGTTCAATTATCACTTTGAAATCTGTTTCTTTTCCTTGTTTTTGAGACTACAGACATGACCAGTTTCTACTTCTCAGAAGCAAGACTGGTAATTTCAGACCTCCAAAGTCTTAGAGATCTTAGACTTAGGAGACTGGCAACACAGAAGCTAGAACCCATATCTTCACATCCAATCTACCGAAGAGAAAAAAGATGAAAAATCATAAAAACATTTCTTCATACATAGATTCATCACACAGAAAAGAGGAAAAACAAAACAAAAGGAGGCAGGAGAGCTCACGTACCATCCATGATTGCTTTTGAGTAAACTCTTTTGTCTTCAACCACCAAAAAAATAAATATGTTCAATCAAGTATCAATACCTGTAAACTACAAGAAAGAACAAAAACAAGAAAAGAATTAACAAGTCACAAGAGAAAAAATGCCCCAAAACCGCAGAGCAAACTCTACCAAGCTACATAGGCGGTTAATAAATCAAAATTTCAAGAACGGATTTCCTCTTTTACATCAAAAAACAAGATAAGAATGATCAACATGTAAATGGGGTGCGTAGATTGAAAGACAACCTCATTGCGGCATTTCATCAAACAGTTGCAGTGCAAAACACTAAGTGATAAATTTTATTCAACTACGGCCATGTCGGGCTCATTTTCAGTGTTTTGAAAGCCATGAAATCCATATTATCCATTTCAAGTTAAAATGAAACTCATTTTTATGGACTTACGGTCAAGTAGGGCTGAGGCAAAGATGGAGCACATACAGGTTCTGTCAGTGATTGATTTTACGAACGGAAAAAATTGAGACGAAAAAAAGAAATCTGAGATATAAATGGGCCACAGATAAAAATAGGCCCAATCAATTATACTGGCTCAATATACAAATCCAGTTCGAAGCTCTAAGAGCCATAAATGGGCATTAAGCCCATAATTGTTAATACG
>Ga0325414_1007482_pt1 | contig 11569 bp, 7 predicted proteins | sample PopdelMetagenome_8_FD_206183 | JGI IMG/M metagenome (GOLD analysis project Ga0325414, IMG submission 206183) | Populus deltoides microbial communities from Bellville, Georgia, United States - Leaf-PdKOR-R3 | ecosystem: Host-associated > Plants > Phyllosphere > Phylloplane/Leaf | place: USA... | reverse complement strand
AATATCTAATGATCTTCAAAACTATTGTCATCCTAATTGGAACATTCAGTTACTAATAGTTAACACAAAAACCTCCTTATATAAGTCTGTAGGCTCTCCAACTCTTTAATAAATAATTTCCCTTGAGAATTTTCTTCACACTCCACTCATGTGTCAAGAATATATAATGTGAAACTATATATAACTCCTTAGCTTATTGGGCACGCTTCCTACACTGCAAGTGCTGCTTTCCCTTGTATACATATCCATATGATAAGGATAAGAACCTTTAATAAACATTATCTTCGAGCTTCATAATCTGTTATATTCTTAACAGACTGCTAATTGTGTTTTATAACAACACTTTTCACCTTTAATAAACATTTCTTTCATAATCTTTGGATAACTTGTATTTATTTTTAGATAACTTATATATATTTATCTTCTTTTGATAAAATCTATATGGATTTTCTATATGATTTATTTACATAAATAATGACGTTATATTCTATAAGATAACTAGATTAATTCTTTATATCATTTGGATAAACTAACAATCAAAATAAATTCTACTTCATTCACGCAAATAATCTTTGACTAATCAAACCCAATCATTTTGATATTTACAATCACCTAGCCTAATACCTTTAGCTACACAAACTTTGAAGATAGAAACTCTAGAAATGGAGTTACATTGATAAATATAATTTTTCCATTTCAATCTGAACCCCACATGAGCAATGACTTGTATCATAAACTCCTAAACAACTCAATCAAAAGCTTTTAGGATGTCGGTTTTGAAAATAAAACACTGAACTCTTTACTTCATCATCTACAAAGCCTGGTAACGTGTCCTATTCTTTTGTTAATTTATTATTAAAATTTTATTTACTAGAAAATACACTAAAAATGTCTTGATATTTGTTCTCACATTTTTTTTTTAAAAAAAAATCAACCTACAACATATCACATGCCAAGGACATGATTTATCACTGGAAGTGCAAACAAAGAGATGGTGTTAATTATTCCACTGCTAGGTCACAATCCAAGACCAAATGCCTTTAACTTGTAATTTATTATTAAAATTTTATCTACTAGAAAATACGCTAAAAATTTCCTGACATAGGCAACTCAAATTTGAGAATTTCAGAGCTTTGTTTTTAATATTTTGATCCGAATAATTGAAAAGGAATAATGGTTACTTGGAAGACCATCTTATAGTGTTCGTATTGTAGCTTAATTTTCCAAACAACAACTTATAATTTTCCCAGATGCAGTATAAAAATTAATAACTATTGATTTGTAAATTATTTAATGTTAATGAAATTATTAAAAAAAATAAAGAGGAAAAGGGGTGGAATTTACTTTTTCTTTTTCAAATGAAGTTTCTTTAAACTTAAAACTTGAATATTATTTGATTATTAAAATTATAATATCATATTAAATAAATATTTTAATTTAAAAATTTAAATCATTGAATGAGACCGAAGCATAATTTTATATTTACTCTAAAATATATTTATATTTTAGCTTATGCATTTTTGTTGCACCATTAACAATTATCATTATCTCATACCTATTGAATGAGGTCTAAGAGTAAAAAAAAAATTTCACAAAACAAGGGTGGTTGTCTATCCCTTAATAAATAAATAAATAAATAACCAATCCTGGTATAAAAGGTTAATATGCCTGAATTTTTTTAAGCTCATACAAGTTGGGCCACCTAGATGAGGCCCAATACCTGAATTTTTTTATTTATTTATGTTTTCTTATTTTTTTTTATTCTTTTAATCTCATTTGGTTCTTTTTTTATTTGTATTTTTAGGTTTTTTTATTTGTTCATGAAATTAATTCTTTTTTTATTTAATTGATTTTCTATGTTTTTTTTATTATTTTAATAAATAAAACAATTAATAAAAAAACATAGGAAAGCTATTCAAAAAAAAAAATTAAGTTTAAAAGCAACAAATCAAAAAACAAAAAGACATCGGAAAGCGCATACCGATGTCAGTACTTCACGTGACATCAAATCAAAAGAAATGCAATGACATGTCGAAAAACTGGGAAATTAAATTTACCAGATTTTCCAGTAGAACCCAAATATTGCTGCAGAGAAGAAGCCCCAAACCGAGGTTAAAGGAAATCAAATGGGACACATGCACTAAGATTTATTAGGCTCTAAATAAATAAAAGCAGGGAATGGGCTAAGCCCATCACGTGCTCTTGACCCAGTCGTGGCTCGCCTATGCTTCGCCATATGAACCACATGCCTTTAATTGCTAACCTCGTATGCCTCCACTAGACATCATTCACTGCTGCAGCGGACAAGGGAATTCCTTGCATGTGGCCTTCAGGTGACAATGTCCTAATGCGAGCTTGCATGCTTTTCCGAGAGTGGCCCACCGCCCATGTCATTCCATTTTGCTATACACAATCTAGTCCTTATTTCCCTCTAAATTGCTGACCTCGATCCATCAAGTTTTCATAATTTCATCCACGCCCCTCGAACATGTTCGAGTTCGAACATAAACGTGTTTATTATTTAACATTTCGGCATTTCTTGCTCTACTTTGCTGGCCTTTTATCATCAAAATTTTCTCATAATTTCTCTAAATCCTGGAGTTTCTATTAATTTCTATATGATTGAAGGTAAAACACAAAGTAAATCAGTTTCTAGATGATTTTAAAATCGAAACTAGAAAATATATTCACTCTATCTGAACAGTTCCAAGCATCACATTAGTTGTCCGCTACGTTAGGGGTCACAAAAGAGAGAGCAATGTGAAGTCTTGACGACAAAAGTAATGGCCCCATTGCATGTCGGCCGATCCTTATGGAGTATAATCAGCCGACAAGAACCCCAAAGATTCGTCACAGATAAGAAAGCACATAAGATGGCTTAGGATAGTTGTCATGTCTCCGTCCGACCAATCCAAGTTCCAGAGCAGATCAATTATAACATATTGTTGAATCTTTGTGATAAATATTGGTTATTTTTTATGATTTTTTTTGTATAGCGTATTATTGTGAAAATTAGAAGTGTAGGAGTTAACATCATTTTGTGAAGCTGCGGAGATATTTATTAAGAAATCAGCACCATGCATGTGATGGGGATGGAAGGATCATAATTGATTTATTTATTCAAAATGTAACTGATTGGTCTCGATAATAAATTGAATGTGTGTTGATGTTTTTTTTTTTTTGATTTACGTGGGTGTCCGGGTCAGCTTGCGCGCACCACGACTAATTTCACGGCTCACTGAACACCCTGCAAACCCAGTAGGCATGTAAGATACCGCGGGGTGACAGGCGTGCACATGAGGACTCGAACCCAGTAGCGGTGGAAGGAGACAAGCCCCTCCCACCGCCAGGCCAAGACGCTCAATGATGTTGTTTTTAAATTGATGTGTTGATGTGATTTTTTAATTGTTATGTTTTTTATTCATTATAATTTAATACTTTTTATTAGTGTGTTGATAATATTGTTTTGAAATTGTCATGTTATATGTGAGTGGATTTAGTTTTGATTTGTTCTTTTTAATTGTTACATTATGTTGATGTTGTTTTTGACTTCATGTGTTGCTTGATAATGATTTAATATATAATTTTTTTTGTGTATTAATAATTTTATTTTTCACTGATTCTTTACCTATTAAAAATGTATCATGATCGAGCAGTGTCATAGGGTGAAGTTAGTAAATAATAAAATCACTTAATACATTACATTATTGTATTTTATTTTTTAAAAGATTTTTTTCCTTGCAATATTGTCACACATTAGTAACTTTATTATTCATTGATCCTCTTTCTAAGATAGATATACCATCATTAGACAATGTTATACAATGAGATTAGTAAATAATAAAATCACTGTTACATTATTATACTTACAAGATTTTCAAGATTAATAATTTCATTGTTTGTCCTTGTAATTTTGTTTTATATTAATAATTTTATTGTTCATTGATCCTCTAACCATGGTAGATGTACCATCATTAGCCAATGTTATAGGGTGAGTATAGTACGTAAATAATAAAATATACATTACATTATTAGATTTAAAATATTTTCAAAATTTGTTTTCTCCTCGTAATTTTATCATGTATTAATAATTTCATTGTTTGTCCATCATACATATCACAGATAAAATATCACTAGGTAGTGTCATAAGATGCAATTCGAAAATAACAAAATTTCTTACTGCATGATATTATTAGGTTAAATTTTTTTTTTTCAAGATGTCTTCTTTTTTTCTCTCTTTTGATTTTGTATTAAGAAAGAAAAATTAATAATAATAAATCTTGTTTTCCTTTTCTTGTGAATTTGGACTTGTGAGTTCGAGGATATCTTTCACAATATTCTTCCAAGCTACTCTTCCATCTATCTAGTTAATCGCCTTTAGAAAATGAAAACACTTATAGTGACAATATTATTTTTAAAATTATAAATGTAAATATTTTGTAAAACCTTAGCATTAATCTTAATTGTAAATATTTGTTTGTTATTGAATTTAAATTTTCTATATTTATGTTAATGTGTGTTAATTTATGCTTGTGTCCTTATTTTTTAGGACACATTTCTTTGATAATACGAGCAGATTTGGGCTAGATCAATATAATTCAACGTATACTCGTAAAATGTGAGTAGTAACCTTTAAACTCATTCTAATTAATATTATTTTGAACATATTTATGCCTATCATTTACTTATCATCCTTTAGGTCCAACAGTTACATTTTAAAAGTGGAGATTGAGCCAATTTATCAAATTTAAATTTTAAATTCTTATCTTAAATCTTAGTTCTTTTACCTTTAATAGCCAACTCACCTATATTGGTTTAGGAAAACTCTTAGTGTATATGCATATAGGCATCACAAATGTAGAAGCAAAAGAAAAGGTAAAATGTGGTACAAGCATAGATGGGAAGAAAAGGTATGACTCTATATGGATATATATATTACTTACAAATTTATACGTTCTTTGTAAAATTTTATAAAGAAAGAGACATTATTTTTCACTACAGAGGGTGGTGAGATACAATTCATATTATCACAAATTGGATTGTACTTTTTACGAGATGTATATTTCTTTGTATTGATATTATTATTCTTATAAAATAATTTGACATGGTAAAAAAAATGTTCTCGTATAGAATTAGTTCAGTACATTAACAAAGTTTTAAGCATTAACAGAAAACTTTAGACTTTATACTGCTTAATGATACATAATTAACTATACATACCATTTGAAAATTAAAATGAAATCATCCGCACACAAAATGCAGAAAAAGAACTAGGACTACTGTAGATGCAAGAGCTTTAAAGCCATTGTTATGGTGTTTTGATATTGAACCATGGTTCATTCTAGGCTCGGCCTAGAATGAAGTTTAAATTACGTTTTCTTCAGATTTGGGTTAGGTATAAATACTGGCTAGTTTTACCTAGCTTTCTTATTATTTGCTATTTTAATTGATATATATCTTTGAATTATATTTTTTAAAACATTTGAACTATAGAGTGTTGACACTGTTTTTGTTACATTTCATCCATCTTAGCGTATGACTTACACATGTTCCCTAATAAAATATTAAATGATCATAAAAAATTGGTCAAAAAAGTTTTACAATCAACCTCCAGACAAATATTATGATAGAACATCATTTACAGTATGATTAAACTATCATAAATATCCCATGGATATATATATATATATATATATATATATATATATATATATATATATATATATTTTTTTGTTTTTTAAGAAAACGTCTAACTGGTATATGGTATTTAATGTCTAAATCAGATGTAATATAACATTAATGTCACTCAAAATGCTTTACAGCTCAAGGGTTAAAATCAGGAAAAAAAATTGCTACTAGGCTGGAGCTGTCAAAATATAATCTTGACAATGATTTAGGTGTATATAGACATTAAAGGATAAAATTGCAATTCCCGTTTCTTGTTGTTTTTATTTTTCTGGAGAAAAAAAATTTTCTGAACTAGGAAGCCAAATATTGCTGGGATAATGGGATTGAAATTTTAGAAGTGGGTTAACCTTTATTATGCTACAAAGCAATTTCCAGAGGGTGCTTTGTCACATCATGGTTCCTAGTTTGATGATAGAATCTTCGGTTGTATCAGTTATTTTAGGTCAGATTGATGTCTTTGTTCAGTACTCTCTTGTTTCATAAAATTGTTCTCCGTAAAAAGAATGGATGGGTCCATTATTCAAGTATTTTCTGAAAGGGGTAAATCGTTCCAAAATGTTTTTTTCTTGCCTCGAAAAGAACATGGCTACACGATCCCCATGGCTGCTCCTCATTGGGTAGGAGATGAAATGTTATGTGGGCAATCATGGTCGTGTGAGCAAATGATCTAGTTAAAATATATATTTTCGCACATATTAATATTATGATGCCAATGGTTGTCCCTCTTTGATTACATGGAAAATTTATCTTGCAGGCAGAAATCCTCATTCAACAGCATACATGTATCTTTCCCACCAAATCCTTGCATCCTCTTTGAAATCCAACATGGTATATATAATAGCCTGTACAAATAGGAGAAAAAAGATTGCATCTAGTTATCATGCCAAAATCTGAAGTATTAAGGCTGCGGAGTAAGTTCGTAAAAAAGTATGTGTTTTACAAGTTCAAAAGTGTACGTGTAAGCTAATGTATAAGAATTCTTTTTGAAAGAAGATTCAGAAATATTCATTCGGAAATGATTAGGCCTTGATTATCACAGAATTTCTGATAGATATATGATTGTGTTAATTCGAACTCGGGGTTTAACGACCTTGTAAAGGAAAACCCGGGCATCTGAAGGGCCGAGTTGATCATCATGGTTGAGGCAGTCGCAATTCAAAGCACGTTCGTATTCGTGCTGCATAACATAACATAGATTAACAGATCGATTACTCACTAGCTAGGAGTTCAGCAGTAAATTGAAGGAAGAAATAAATACTTGATTATGCAAGCAATAAAAACTACTTTTCAAGATTCTGAGAGCTATATTTTTCTTAATTTTACAAAGCCAATGAGAAGTTGAGGTTTATTGATTCTAGAGAATTGAATCTATATGTGATGAGCAGTGGTAGGTTACCTTGTTATTTTATTTCTTTAACTAGATAGGAGGAAATGAGCATGTATGCCAAGATTGTCGACCTTTGCATGCATTTTGATGAAAGTTAGCGCCCAAACATTTGCATGCATTTTGGAAGTTGTACCTGATAAATGAGAATTTCCACTAATGCCATTTCCACATTGTATGCAGGCTCAGGATCGTTCTTATACTTCTCAAATGCTTCTTGCAGATACCTCACTGCTTCTTCAGCTTCCCCATGTATCATAAGACGCACTGCATGCTTCTGCAAAACATTTTGTGGATAACAAATTTAACCTTTTAGCCTATCCAAGAAAATTCAATGCCTCTTAAAAATAGAATATAAAAAACAGAGAACAGAACGGATTTTGAGCCTAGCTAGAATTTGACATATTTATTTTGCTGGATATTCATGGTCTAAATTATGTTCTTGTACTTCCATTCAGCAAATCCGCGCCTTTTTTTTAGTTTCAGGTTTATGGTTTTGGCTTCTATCATTGCCATAGTTTTAAAACCCGGCTCGACCCGGTGAGTCAACCTGGGATCCGACCGACCCGGGGCTAGAACCGGGTCGAGTTCAAGAAAAAACAGGGAAAAGAAAAACCCGGTGTAACCCGGCTGACCCAGCGAGTTGACTTGGCAAGACCCGGTCAAAAACTCGATTGCAACCTGTTGATTTTTATTTTTTTACTAAAAAACGTCGTTTTGATTTTTTTTAAAAGAATTGATTTTGGTGACCCGGTCAATACCCGGAACAGCCTTGAACCGGGTGTAAAAACTATGATAATTGCTCGCATCTTCTCTCTCTCTGTTCGAGATAATAGAAAAAAATTAGTTGCAAAAGAACTTTTGAGTAGGAAAAATAGTCATGCAAAATGTTTCACTATATTAAAATAAACTACTTTATATCGAATAGGACCTGCGTGCAAGTGAGGAGGAAAAATACCATAAATAAACTATTTTGGTTGATCATTTTTCATTAAATTGAAGGTGAAGTAAGAACCGATATTGACCTAATTATTTGGTATGGATATCAGTAGAAGTTTCATTTTTTAAATAAAAAAGTTGATGTAATATGGAAGATTAGCATTTAAGGGTGTTGGAGAAGAGAACCTTGATCTCTTTAACCTGTTCTATTGAAGGATTTGGAGGCGGATCAAAAGTTGCAATTGGGCTCACTGCATCGGTAGAAGCCAGGTCCGATGTCACATCCAGGAATGATTCGAGTGCCAGCTTCGCAAGTGATGATGGATGTTCTTCTACTTGAGGAGCTTTCTGATATAATTCCCTAGGACCTGCAATGGCTTTTGGATACATTCTGAAGTTACCACCAATTATACCAAGAGCACAAGCCAAAGCTACAGATGCCCCCACCGCGGCTTTCACAATTTTGTTGTCGCAATTGTTTTCATTTCTTGAAGGTGTTGGAGACTTGTCTGATGACGCGCAAATTACAGGACGGAAGAGATGCCCAAGTTTGTGGCGTGTATAGCAACTTGTAAGCGAAGGAGAACTAGAGACAAGGCTTAAATGAGGTTTAGTCCTCCGAGGAATAATGCTGACAGTGGAAGGTATGCATACAAGCATTGAAAGTGGGTTTCCATTGCCAACGCAAAGCATTGATGCCATGATGGTTTGAGTTTTAAGAGTTTCAGAAAACATCCTTTGCTGGTTGAGCTTTAAAAGGAAATAACTGAGAATAATGAACGTACTCAAGTTGTGCAAGGAAGGCATCTCTGAGTCATAATTGTCAGACGTTGCAAGTATTTAGCTGGCGAAGCATAATTATCAGGCTGGTAGATATTTAACTGGCGAGGCATAACTTGAAAGATAAGAATTTGCCAAGAACATTCACATTGATATAGGTAATATTTGTTCCTTCATATGGAGGAGAGGTATACATTTTGTCCTGGTTCTCAATGGCACTTGTACGCGTGCAACTTTCTTTACCCACCTAACAAGGAAGAAATAAGAATAATTTGTTCTTCTCAACCAAGCTTCTGTTATTGTTTTTTTCTCTCAGTATTCACCTTTATGAATTATCTCATATCATTTGCATCACCACTTCCCGGATTGGAAGCAATTCCACTGGCATATGCATCGTTAGGAAAGATTTTCTTTCCCACAGGCAGTAGCAAAACCATAAATTGATAACAATGCCTGTTTTCAACTTTTCCCTGAAGAGAAACCTAGACGTACACTTAGAGAATTTCTTTAACAGCATCACTGTAAGGAATAAATATGGAGCAATGGCGGCGACGGCAACTGTAATTTTTGCTAGCGTTTACATCGGATGGGCTTATGCAAAACGTTCATGTAAGAAGCAAAAAAAGAAGGTTCGCGCTGTGTTTACAAGATCGATGTCTGTAGGAGTTCTCCATGGAGGGAAACTGGCCTTGGAGAGAGTGATTGATTATCATCGTGCTCGAGCAGATGAAGCGTCACTTAAATCAGCTGAAATTGAGTTACAGGATTTACTGATAGAAGAACATCCTGATTTCGTAAAGCTACAGGTTAGGCTTCTCCGTTAATTTAATGATATTTTTGCTTTCTGAGTCTTCAATTTTTGTTCAAGGCACGGCTTACCAGTATCTTTAAGGTTTCCCCATTACATGTGACTAGAGCACTGTTGCAAGGCTGGAAATGAGTGGAAAAGAAGCAGTTGCGGTGGGAATACTGGAAAAACAACTGAAAAGTGCTCGAAAGGAAGGGAAATCACATGTAGCTTATGAGATTGAAATGTTGCTTGTCGAAATGCACATCTACCAGGTGCTGCTTCATTCATTCCTCGTACTCGCTAATATATATATATATATATATATATTACATAAACTAATCAGTGTAGTATTGATATATTTACGCATCTCTCTAGGGAGAATTCGAGAAGGCTTTAGCCTGCGAATGCCTGCGTCATGAAGAAATTTCTGACGCAAGACGTCCTCTATATAAGGTGAGGACATCTTTTTCACAACCCTCATGACAAACATACATTATAAAAGAGAATTGCAGATAAATTTGGGGAAGAACAATTATATCTAAATAATCAACTGGTCCATAAATCTTCGAAGCTTAAATTAACAAATAGGACTGAAAATAACTTTATATTATTCTCTATCATAATATATATGCCTTTAATTAAAACTAAAATTCTTTTAGACTTAAATAGCGTATCAACTACCAATAGTTTATAGTATCAAATAAGTTATGTTATCTACTAATATATAGTGGATTGCTTTCTTTTTTTAAAAAAAAAAAAACTATCAACTAATGTAATTCAAGTATTCAATGATCACTGGGACAAGAAATGATCGAAACTTATTGGATTATATTTTGCAGTATTGTATATTAATTCCCGTAATTGTGAATGTTTATAAAACACTGCTCTTGCAGGCCATCATTTATATAATGTTAGAAGACTCCGGGAAAGAAGCCATGAATTGTTGGGAAAAATTCATGGACATTCGAATTCGCTTCCAGTCTCCAAGTTCACACCAAAGCCAGCTCAACGAAGCCGTTACCAATTTCAATGAGTTTGAGAAAGCAGTCAAGTTGCTTAGAAATGATATCCAGGAGGCCCACGGGAAGCAAATTAAGCCCTGAATTAAGTCCAAAGAAATCGTACATCTTACCTATATATGCTCAACTTCTTGTTGTTCTTCCATTTTATTTTATTTTGTTTTACCTTTTTTAAGGTTAATTTGTTTGGCATATTGTGCGGTGATACCGGATTGTTTCAATGACACTTGAGATTTTCAACTTCACATCCTTTATCGCTTGTTCTTTCCTCTCATGCAACTTCATTTGTAAGGAATTCCTAAAAGGACATCTCTTCAATTTTCTAAGTTCAAAAAAAAAAAAGATGGGCTAAGATATAAGATACTAACAGTTGGGTTTTCTGAAACATAATTATGCAATGAAAATGATAAATTTAAAATTTTTTAGGAGTTTTAAAGATTCCGTTAGAAAGATCTAGAGTTGTTTAGAGTTTATATGAATATTACTTGAAGATCAAATGTTCTTTTTGGTTTCGAATAATTGCTTCAATGTTGAGTTGTTGCAAACCATAAGTCATCCAAGTACCCAACTTCTAACAGTAATCCACACGAACCACCTGTCAGAAATCTCCTAAACCCTTTTAGAAAAGAGGAATTGCTATACTTTTGAGTGCTAGCTCTTTTCTTTTGTGTTTTCCAGGTGTTCTATAACTTACATAGTTTTTGTATCATGTACTCCTTGTTATACAAAAATAAAATGCATAACATTCTATTTATAAGGAAGCCTGAAAACTTTATAAATGACAAAATATCAATCTACCACCTGAATAATATCATAGATATTATTCATAAGGATAATTTTAAAAATTTATTCAATAAAGTCCCTATTAGATTTTTCTAAGTCTAGAATTGTAATTCTCTGTATAAATTACACTTTAGTCTTTAATTTCTAAAATTTATTTACAATGAAATCACACTTGATTAATCATCA
>Ga0325414_1007480_pt1 | contig 11570 bp, 10 predicted proteins | sample PopdelMetagenome_8_FD_206183 | JGI IMG/M metagenome (GOLD analysis project Ga0325414, IMG submission 206183) | Populus deltoides microbial communities from Bellville, Georgia, United States - Leaf-PdKOR-R3 | ecosystem: Host-associated > Plants > Phyllosphere > Phylloplane/Leaf | place: USA... | reverse complement strand
GGCAGGCTGCATTGCTAACTTTGTCATAAATTGCTAATGTTTTGTTGGTTTATGCTATGATGGTTTGCGTGTAATATTTCTGACTCTGGCGCCAGTGAATATTTAACTACAGATATTTCCAACTCTAGCGTTGATAAATAGTACGTAGCTATAAAATAAATTTAAATCCATATTTTTTATTCCTGACTCTAGCGTCAGTGAATAAACAAATCAAATAAATTTATTTTTTATGCATACACATTTTTTATGTAACTAAATAAAAGTAAAATACAATAAAATAAAATAAATTTACATCAGTATCTTTATTCCTGATTCTGGCGTCTGTGAATAAACCAATAAATTTACTTTATTTTATTTTATTTTTGCATGCATATTTTTTAATTTTTATGTAATTTAAATAAAATACAATGAAATAAATTTGAATCAATATTTTTATTCTGACTCTGGTGTCAATGAATAAAAATAATAAATTCATATTTATTTTTTTATTTATACATACACACATCTTTGTTTTTTATTTTTTTACTTTTTATTTTTCTATTTTTTTATTTTGGGACTGGGCTGACTTGGTTGGGTCACTGGTCTAGACCAGTGACCTGGCTGGGTGGCAGGCGTGCGTAATGAATTACAATTCACTTGCTACAGTAGCAAGTGAATTATAATTCACTGCTACTGTAGCAGTGAATTAACATGTAAAGGGAGCGGCGCTTACCTCAGTGCAGGAAACGAAAGGGACGAAGACGATGGTGATGGCGAAGGCGCGCTGGCTGGACAATAACCTTCTGTTTCCCTTTTCGTTTTATTTCTTTCTAATCGTTCTTTGTTTCTCTGTTTCCCCTGGTTCTGTTTCTCTCCGTCTTTGTTCTTCTGCGTGTCTATGTTCTTGTTCTCTCTGTCTCTGGTTTTTTATTCGTTCCCAGTCTCTCCCTCTCTCTGTTTCCCCAGGTTTTAGTCTCTGTTCGGCTCTATGATCTGCCGATTCTTTCCCCCCAGTTTTGCTGTTTCGGTTCCTGCTCTGCCCCCTGTTTTTTTCTTGTTTCAGTCCCCTGTGTTATTCGTCTTCCACTCCTTCTTTGTTTCCAGTGTTCTTCTTCCTGTCTTTGCTCTGGTTTCTGGGTTGATTTTTTCGTCAGCTCCCCCCTGTTTCTGTTTTTCTCCCCTGCTCTCTTCTATGTGTGTGTGTATTGTATTTCTACGTGTTTCTCTGTTTTTTTTAATGTCCTTTTTTTTTGTAGGTTTCGGGTAATGGCTTTCTTCTGGAGTTTTCTTTTTAGGGTTTCTCTCTAATCGTCTCCCCCTCTCCCTCGTTTTTCATACCCTGAGATCTGTATTTATAGTACCAGAGTCCCTTCGCTTGTGAGAAACCAAGTTTCAATCAAACTCATTCTTTTTTTTGAAGTTTGAATTTGATTAAGAATCAAATTTGAAAGCGGATAACTATCATTATCTTAAAGATAAGAATTATCTCGAAGATAGGGATTATCTTGAAGATAAAGATAGAATGATAAAAGCACATTGTAGTCCTTAATTTTCATGGAAAAAAGGGGAGAACCAGAGCAAAAACAAAGCAAAAAACCCAGAACACAGAGGAAATACGAAAGAAGAAAACAAAGGAGAGACGGGGAGAAACAAAACAAGGGGAAGAAGAGGGACTAGAAGAGGAAAAAGGGCAGACTTTTGTTCCCCTGGTTTCTTCTCAAAGAAACAGAGGAGGCCACGAGCAGCGGAGGAAGAAAGCAACTAGCCCACCAGTCCTCCATCACGTCTCCGTTTCCCTGCTTCCAGAGAGGAAGGAACACCGGGAACACAACAAGACGCAAGAACAGAAACTACACAGAGGGGAGCAAGTTTTCTGCCCCTGTTTCTTCTCAAAGAAACAGAGGCGTTCGTGCCTCACGATTGTGAGGCACGAACACGTGAAGAAAGGCCATTCTCTGGCTTTATAAGCCAGAGAAGGTCACAGAGAAGGAAGAGAAGTTGAGGAGAAACATGAAAAAGAGAGGACAGAACCGGTGGACGAGAAGAACAAAAAAACAGATGGACGCGGACGAGCGGGGAAGACGACGAGTAGGGGAACAAACTGAAACAGAAAAGAAGAAGACGACGGAACAAGGAAAGCTAAAACAGAGGAGTAGACAGAAAGCAGTAACAGAGAGGAGTAACGCTGGTCAGTTGTCATCCCAGTCTTCAAGTGCAGCGACAGGTAAGTTGCATTGTCCCTCCCTGCATTTTAATTGCATGTTGTTGTAACAGGCGTGCGTGAGCAGTTCACGCACGCCTGCGGGTAAAAAAACAGAAAAAATGGCCAGCCGGGTCAAGCCTGTGACCCGGCTAGGCCTGCCGGGTCCAGCCCAGCCACATGGGCTGAGCTGGACCCAGCCCAAAAAAAATATAAAAAAATAGAAAGTGTAGAAATAAAATTTTTTGCATGTATGAGAAAAAATGTATTTTTATCAACTTATTCAATGATATCAAGATCATGAATAAAAAAAAGGAAAATATACTAATTTTTTTTATAGCTATGAATATTTACCAAAGCCAGAGTTGGAATTATTCGTGGTGGAATTTTTACCAATGCCAAAGTTGGAATTATTCATGGTGGAAATTTTTTTTACTAACGCCAGAGTTGGAATTATTCATGGTGGAATTATTCATGGGGGAATTTTTACCAACGCTAGAGTTGGAATTATTTGAGATTGAATATTCACTGGCGCCAGAGTCAGTAATAAATGTTTAGCAATTTAAGACAAAACCAGCAATGCAGTCTGCTTTAGGCAGAACGTTTAAGGGGTGATAATATCTTTCGTTTTACTTAACCAGTCCCGTACCATAGAATCTCTGTTGACCAGTTAGGATTCCTAGTGACCATAATACTAGGTGGCGACTCCTTAAACAAAACCTTGTTTCTAAAAGAACAAGATGCCAGAAATCTGTTTTTTTTCCATAAATCAAGAGATTATTTTTTAAGACCGCCGCGATGTCGGGCGCGACAAGTATCATCTTTTTTATTATAGCTTACTAGTTATAAGCGTACAAGTAACATATAGATTCTCTTTTGTCTTCAAATTACCTAGATTCATCCATTTCTTATTTTTTTATTTTAAGAATCTTGCATCATATTATATATAAACTTTTTTTATCGTCTAATTATTCACATCGATTGCTGCTCACATTTTATCTTCACTACAATTGAACTTCTCACGTAACCTTTGATCCATACAAATATGAAATAGCCCAATATTATATAAGTCTAGACTTCTACCAAGTTTGATTTCATAATCAAGTTTGGTCCATTCTTCCTCTCCCAGACTCCATCTTTTTCTTAATTAATTTTTATGTATAACACATACACTATGAAAAAAGATAGAGTGAAATGGCGCTGAAAGTGTATTTCTATAATAAAATGGGTGAAACAGGATTGGTTTTGTGAAGTAGGATGGTGTTGCATTAATCACCCACCTTACATTTAAGAAAACTCTAACTTATGCTGGATCACTTCGTCTTCCCAATGAGTTAACCAGGCAACAGAAGAAAAGAAAGGGCTGTAGATGTTATTCATGAGCTAGGCCTTGAAACATGATTTCCTGGTGGATCACTATCTTTTAATTATGCCTTAAATTGACGTTCGACTTGTCCCTCTGTCGCTATCAGTGTTATAAAAATTTTCTTAGTGATCTGAATAAAAATCTTAATATTAATTTAGATTAATTGTTTATTTAGTTCAACTACAAGGTAAAGCATATAAATTGATGTAGATGGGTTTGAAATTTTTTAAGATTTTAAGAGAACGTTTGGAAACGGGAGGCAACTCGTGTGTTTTTTGCTAAAAATATATATAAAAAAATATCTTAGTTATTTAAATTTATTTTTTTTGCTAAAGATATAAAAAAATAATATTTTGATGTATTTTGACATGGAAAACATTTTGAAAATGAACCGCAACTACACTCCCAAATAGACCCTTAGTTAGATGAAGATCTTTTATTAATGGATTATGCAAAAAACTTAGCAAACTCTTTTATGGGCATGTGGGATAGAATTAAATCCAAAAGGAAGCCTATCATTCCAGACTAATAATTTAATATAAAATAACTATAACTTTCAATTGAATTATTAGATCGATCTCAAATTTTATCGGATTATTCTATATGCCTAGTTTTATAAGAGACTTAGCTTAATGTAACTAGCCAAGTTTCAAAACACCCTAAAATTAGGCCATGAAAATGTTGTTTGAGATAATTTTGTTATTATCCCTTAATTTTTTCAGATTTTCTATTAATTTTGGATTTTTTTTCTTTTTTTTTTTAGGATTTTGATTTTTTACCTTTTAGAGGTTGAATTCTTACCTATTTAAAAAGTTGTATACCTTTTATAGAGATAGAATATATTAGAATTATATTTTAAAATAAAACCACAAGTCAAGGTTCTTAATGTGGAAACATTATTTGGTCAAAACCTTGTCTTTCTTGCTTGCTGTTTTTCTTTATTTTTGCTTCCTTCTGCATCATATATACTATACACATAGGATCATAGTCATAAAAAAATCATGCTTGAATGACATTGCATAAATTTAAACTAGATTATTTATTAGCACTTACTTGTTGAAGTATTAGAATCTGATTTGGATGATGATCATTTGATTTCAAGGATCACTTTTCTATCCTTAAGTTTTTATTTCTCCTCTATTGGTGTTAATGAAATGGTTGTAATCAATGCCGTAGGATTCCAACAATATTATTTTATTTGGTTCCACTACTAAACAAGGCCAACAAACTTTAGGAAATACTAGTTTCTTGACCTGCGTTATGCGTTATGTAGTTGCCAGATTTTTTCTTAACATTTAAAAAACTATAAAAATATTAAGAAGTAAGAAATTCAATACATGTTGGTTGAACCACTTTTAAAATACTAATTGGTGACACGTTTGACAAAATATTTTTTTTAAAAAAATATTGACACCTCAATACATCAGGTTGACCCGGACCAATCATGGTTAACTTGCGAAACCCATGATATAAGATATTAGATAATGATAAAACTATGGAACCCATAATGAAACAAATTAGAAGGTCCAATTATAATGGATCATATATTAAAGGCCGAAAGAGAATAAAAACATATAATTTAAAAAAGGATAAAAAAGGGTGACTCTAGTAAAACTACATATGTGGCTAACATAACAATGGGGTTGGGATAAATTTCAAGAAGAAGAAAAATGTTAAGGCAAAGCTAGGATAATATTCCAAAATAACATGAAAGAAGTAAAAGATAAGTTTGGTTAATTTAATAGAATAAAAAAGGTAGCCCTAATTTAACAACATGAAAAACAATGAAAACCTAGGTGAATCTCATAAATTTGAGTTAATATTCTAAAATTATAACTCAGGAAATCTCATATCCGAGCTTAATGAAGAAGGTCAATTCCTAACAAATTTAATATTGAAGGATAAAATTGAAAAAAAAATCAATCTAAAAATCTCGTCATAGCATAAAATTAGCAATTAAAAAAATAATGATCAAACTTGATAGAAAACAAATTGGAGGATGAAATCGCAAAAATAAATATATTTTATAAATCACTTAAAATAAAAAAATAGCAATCAAGAGAATAAGAACTAAATCTGAAAAAAAAAATGATAAAATTTGAAATACTTTTCAAATTAAAATAATTTTTTCAAATTTAAAACTTGTAATTAAGAGAAGAAGGACTAAATTTGAAGGGGAAAACAATTTGAAGGGCTGATGTATTTTTTCAAGGAACTGTGAGGTAAGAGGAGACAAAAAAAGGGGAAAAAGAAAAGCAAATATGTGCCAAACCGGACCAAACCACCATACATGCTCTAGCTAGGAAGAAAAAAGACACTAAGACAAATCAAATAATATAGCGGAATCATGACTAAGACCACCAGAGTTAGTCATACTTGTCGCTCAAAGGTTGCAGAGCAAAAGATTTTTCCTTATTTTATTTTTAAAAATAATAAAATGCTCCCAAGACTAAATAATAATAATAATAATAATAATAAACTATTATGAAATTAGTACCAAGCCTTTGAAGTCAATGTTAAAATATTTGGATGGTAAGGGCAATAGCGTCATTACACTATTCATTGTGGAATGAAATTTCTATAAAGCCTCAAGACCAAAGGTTTTAATTTTTAAATTTTTAAGGTTAATACAATAATTTTATTGTTATTAAAAAAAATGGAAAAGACAGTGTTTCAGCCAAACAAATAAAGAATGCCATATTAACCTTACAAAAATATCATTTTACCACTCAAGGTCAACTCTTTTGATTTTTTAGTTAAGGGAAAAATCATAATTTTAGTATTAAAATCCACAATAATCTAAGATGTATCTACAATGTTTTTCCCACGGGGTTTAGGTTCTATTAATAATTCAAAATATCTCAATAATATATCAAAACTTAAGCTCTAGAGTAGAGAGAGAGAGAACTCTTTAAAATAAGAAGGTAATCTGAGAAATTAAGGTGAAGAAGAATAAAAATGTCTATAAAGCACTCTTTCTTGTGTCCTTTTTTATATTCAATTTTGGAACCAAAGCTTATGTAGAATTAATTCTGATAATTCCTGTCATTTATCATTCTTAATTACACACCATAAAATAAAATTAACATGATAATTTTTGGCTTTAATATCTAATTTTATTTGTATTTAATAAAAAAAACTATTCAAGTTAAGGAAGAAAATTGTTCAGACTCTTTATTCATGAGTTGAAAAAAAATGGGTTGGTAAAAATAATTCTTTATGGGTCAAAGAATTATTTTAAAACAACCCCAAACCCAAGTCCAAAATAAGATAGTAAAAAGCAAACCTAGGCCTTGGCCTAAAGCCCAAAACCACTTATTGTTTAAGGATTAAAACAACTATAACATTTAAAAGAAGCATGAATTAGGTATATCACTAATATTCACAAATAATACCCATGTAAAAAGAGATAAGGGAGAGAATTTGCAAACTCATTTTTAATATGGTTCAATAAGTCTATATTCACACCTCAAGTAAAAAACCGTACATAAGTATTATATTCCTTCATTAATCTAAGTTCAAGAGTATAATAGCCACTTGATGAATCCACACTAATATTGTTCACCACTTGATGAATTCAACCCGAGATTCTTCACTACTAGAAGATAATTCCTATTTAAAATTTTTTTACCACTGGATGAATCCATACCAAGATTTTTCCCATTTAAAGATATGTTATTTTTAAGATTTTTTCCATTTGAAGATATACCCTCATCAATATTTTTTTCTTAGTGAAATTACATCACCAATACCAAGAGTTTTTATCTATCTCTCTCGGTAGAGTGAATAATACAATTGAAAGTTTTAATATCTTTATATCTCATAAGATAACTCTTATAGGATTTGAAAGTATTTAAGTGTAATGAGAATGAGATTAAATACTCTTGTGCTATATTATAAAAGTTTAATAGCACCAATTAGAGTATAATTAAGGATTAATGATTTTGAACTATATTTACTCTTAGAATAGCTTGTATATGATATATGTTAGGATTTCCTTTTTAATTTTATAATTAGACAAGTTGTGTATATGTTTCTAGCAAAAACTAGTTGTTTATAGTCATTACAGCCCCACTGGCAACTCAAACGATTGACCAGTTCAAATTGGTCAAGCCAAGCGATCAATTAGAATTTCTACTGAATTCTCAAGTATTTATCATTGATGAATAAGCGATTGACCGATTCATTTGGTCACACCAAAACATCAACCGATTCATGTAGAATTTTAGTTTTGACAGATTAACCAATATGAATTCTTAGAATCGTCTATCTTAGATTTTATCATATGATATATTAATCATTTAAATATATGTATAATGAGGTATGTGAGTTCATTTCAATTGTGCTATCAAGTAGGATATAAAGAGATACTAAAATGAATACTTAATCTAAGTCTTCACTTTTGCTTTATTCTTAGACTTCTTGATGAATTTCTTCATGAAATTCATTATGCTTGTTGATATGTTTTTTGAATAAACTTGTTTAAAATTTTTCTCAACAAAACATATTATTAATTCACTTTTCATTTTATTGTTATTATCAAAATATATAAAAACATGAATATTTAATGTAAAAATCAATACCAGTGCCCATGCCAAGCTAAGTATGACTTAAGACTAAAGTCACTAAATATTTTTCTAATGTGAGATAGAGGGTTTTGAGCTTTATAAAAGATAAAAACTGTGTTTTTTTGTATAAATTTTTTATTAACTTATCATTTATTTTAATCATATTAATATTTTATTTTAAAGAACTTTAATAGAAGAATAATTTACAACTTAGCTTGTTAATGAAGGTGCCATCATTCATGCCATGGAATTGCTACATCTTGCTGAACTATCATATATATATATATATATATATTAGGCTACTAGCTCCTCAGATGGATTTGATTAAGAGATATTTTCATTCACAAAATCTCAACCTTAAATAATGATAAAATTGTTTTTAGTTTATATGCAATGTACACACAAGTAAACGATAAAATTAAATTAAACGAAAGAGCTGCCAATAAATAAAGTTTGTGACTTAAGAAAATCTCACTTTATATGACACGTACAGACTTCAAATATATAATAAAAACATTACATCCTACAACCTTGATATGTAAATCATGTCCTTGGAAATTATTACAACATATCCTTGGCTGGAGGGCATCTTTTATTCAAGCACCAAACTTATATATTGTTATAGTAGATAGACCTTTGAAATTATCATTTACTAGTTAATTATATCCTCCACGACCAGTTGGATCGATCCTCATTAATTATAACCTCCACGGCCATTAGGATTCTCGTTGTAGCCTCCTCGACCATTAGGATACTCGTTGTAGCCTCCTCGACCGGTGGTTTCAGCTAGGAGAGCCCTTCGTCCTATGATGAGAAATGGGAAAATAGTAAACATAACAAGAAGAATTATAATAATAGTAAACAAGAATACATGTTGAGCAGTAACATTTCCTTTTGTTTTTCATTAGTTGTAATGAATTGTAGCTAATGGAATTGAAGTTACGAGGCAACCAAGTTATTAATTAACAACTACTTGCAAATGAATATGCTCGACATGGAATGATACTTCTTTTTGGCAAACGAATTGAAGTTGAGAAGTAAATTCATGAAAGAATCTATGAGGATCCTATTTTACCAGTAACTAGAAAATTAATGACCCTTTCGACAAAATAAATTGTACAAGAGATTCTATACAAACCAAGTGTAAGTGCTGCAGCTCCATCGTAATTTAGCGTAGCATTTGCCACCTCAGGAGACATGAGCAACAAAGTTGCAACAAGAAGTGTCATCACCGTGACAGGCATGGGCCTAGAGAAGGTTGATTTTGCCATGCTAAATTTACACTACACGCAAAAAGATTTATGATAGATTGTGAGTACAAGGAAATGCAGAGCAATTTTCGCAATGTGGAGCTTCAGTTGGGATTGAGTATTTATAATGGAAAGTTGAGAAAATGTTAACATCGTTGAATAATATGTAGAACCCCATTGTTAGGTTTGTTGATATTAATGTGCACCAACCATTAATGGGCGGCACCGTCCATTGACAAATATAGAGTTAGAGTTACACCAACTATGTGCAACCTACCAAATGTCAAAGTTTGACAGCCAACATTGTTGAAGAAGAGCTAGAGCTAGTGGCACTATTCTTACCTATAAATAGGCACCAAGAGAGTTGTTGTTACTCATTTTTTGACCCCACGTGTTGAAGATGATGTGTACCCCTTTTGAACCAAGTGCAGGAGTGTAGCTCATATTTGCTGGAAAATTGACAAAAGCGGAGGAGAGAGAAATATTTTTTTTCGAACCCTGTTTGAGCTGTTTTCTACTCTTTTTTATCCTCCCCCTTTGCTGCCAAAAGTGTCAGGTTTCTTAGGCTGATAAGGAGTCTTCATATAAATCCCTCAAAATTTGCATTTTAAAAAAACAACTGATTATGTTGCTGTCGTAATTTTTTGTTCCAACTTAGGCTCTGATTTTGACTTGGTTTTGTATGATATCTGACCATCATAGCTATATTCTGTCACTCATGACATGTTGAAGAATTGACCTACACCTTTATTGGGTCTTAGGGGTCATTATTCTTAGGGCAGACTCTCAGTCAGATTTGGATGCTCGACATTTGTCATATCAAGAAAACCTTTTTGACTAACTAGATTTCTGCTAGATTCTGTTATCTAAAATGATTTTATCTCACTTCGAATCCTTCATCAAAGTTGTAATCCTGGACACGTAGATACATGTGGGCCTTTTGGAATCGCTTGATTTCAATATCAAAAGCTCAAGATATTCCCATTCAAATATCTATTGTGAAAGCAGAGAATCCTGCCGCAAGAAGGATTTAGCCCAAGTTCACAGGCCTGATTCGAAGGGTTTTCTTTTAGACCAAGTACTGAATTGAAAAGTGCTAAAATGAGGGATTTAATTGAAGAAGGATATTGGAAGCTGGAGAGGGGGGCTGGATCATCATAAATGATGGGATTTCTACCACACCGAATAAGGAAAATAAGACTTTGCAGCATGCACCCTTACCCATCTGATTTCTTTCCTTTTTCTTTACAAATTTCCTGCTGGTTTCCATGTGTTCTCTTACTGGATTGGAGAGCTGCAGACCACGTTTTTATTGTCTCATTTCAAACGAAACAGCTAGTGCCTCATGGTCCTAGCTATGAAAGGAAAGAAAGGAACCTCGCCATCATCCAATGGCTGGGATTTTATCCCTAACATAGATGGTTGGGATGATATGTTAATGTTGGAAAGTAATTGCCGAAATTAGAATAGGAATCAGAATATTTCAATTTCCTTATTTGCTTTTTTTTTTTACTGCAAATCAGCTGGGATTTGCATCCTAGATTAATGCATTGAATCTTCTCTAAATAAAGCCATGTATAGGCTATATAGAAGCCTCGGCTGTTGCTGACCTAAAAAAAAGAAGGGGATGAAAATAGGGCAACAACAGAAAAGAAAACAGAGGCAGAAGAGAAAAAAGGAGGAAAATATGAGAAAAGAAAGACAAGAAAAAACGCAGAGAGCAGGTTCATCTTTTCGACTGTGAAAATCTTCACAGGAACGAAGTTACAGAAGAAAAAAAACAGGGAGCGGATGAAATAAAAAGAGGAGAAAAAAGGGAGGGAGAGAGAGACCAAAATCAGAGAGGAGAAGCAAAAGAAGGGGCTTTCTTTCATCTGGGGGTTACTGGAAGACCTTGACTGAAACGGGGAAAGAAACAAAAAAGAAAGAAAGAAAAGATAGAGCAGAGGCAGAGAAAAAAAAGAGAGAAAAACGAAAGAAGAGAAAAACAGGAGAAACAGAGAAGACCAAAACAGAGAGAGGAGAAAGGAAAGAGAAAGAGTCTTTCTGTTGGTTACCAGAGGCGAGAAGGCAGAAGCTTTGCCCATTGGCTGGTACGTCATCTTTGGCATTCAAAACAAGCAGGATTTGCAGGTATAAGTTTTAGTTTCTCTTTCCTTGCAATATTTCAAAGCTGGTGTCTGCTGATTGTTCTTAAAAAAAAAAAA
>Ga0325414_1007479_pt1 | contig 11570 bp, 5 predicted proteins | sample PopdelMetagenome_8_FD_206183 | JGI IMG/M metagenome (GOLD analysis project Ga0325414, IMG submission 206183) | Populus deltoides microbial communities from Bellville, Georgia, United States - Leaf-PdKOR-R3 | ecosystem: Host-associated > Plants > Phyllosphere > Phylloplane/Leaf | place: USA... | reverse complement strand
TAAAAATCTCCTTTTCATTTGATCACATCAAAATATGGTGGCAAGTGGTATTATTCCGACCAAAGATTCTAGTGAAGGTTACGTGTTCAGTTGTTAATATTATCATGATTAATAGATGAAATGAACAAATGAGAAATTTTAACAATTCATATATATATGAGGGAAAAAAAGATGAAAAAGAAAGTAGCTTCATAGTCATAGAACCATGATCATGACATGTAGATGTACAAGAGCCACAAAGATCTCAGATTTGTTGACACGGGCTGGGCTTGTGGGTCCTTCCGAGGTTCCTCTGTACCTTTGTGATTTGTTTTCTTTCTTTGATGGCTATGGATAATAAGAAATATATAGTTATTTATTAAGAATAGAATTAGTCTATTTATTATTTTTAATTGTTTTTAGTTTATATATAATATCTTTGTACTTAAATTAAATTATTTTTTAAAATTATTTTGATTACATTATGGAGTATTATTTTTTTATTTTTCTTTATTTCTTTGGATTGTTTACTAATAATTACTCTTGTTCTTCGCATTGCAGGTTTTTGAGTTTTTTTTAGTTTTAAATTATTATATATATATATATATATATTTGAATTATTTTCATGTATTTATAAATAAATAAAGTTTTTTTTAAATATTATTTTTATATATTAAAAAATTTCAAAAAAACATTTTTTTATGACATTGATGCTTTAACCATTAACACTATTAAAAAAGAAGTGGTTTTCATTTTTTTGAGAGAAAAATTGGGAGTTATATATCTTGAGAGTTAACCTTCATTATTTTATTTGTTATATATATATATATATATATATATATATATATATATATATAAAGTTATTTTTATCTCACAAATGGATTGCAAATATGACAAGTTGATTAGAGTGATTTTTATCTTTTTTTTAAAATTGATTTGTTTTCAATTTTTCCTTTAATGTTTTATCTACTAATTGGTGAGCTTTGAATTTTTTTTCCTTTCTATGATGTCTTCTTGTTCTTATTAATTGTTTTATTTGTTATTAAATAAAATTTTTAATAACTTTTAAGAATAGAGGGTGTAACATTTATTTTTTATTTAATCATTATATTATTAAATTAACTAACTGAACCGAGTACACCTCAATAAAATAGATGGGGAAAAAAGCTGAAGAACAAAAAAGTTAGACATGAAGGAACGCAGGACATTGATAATAGAATGCATGAGAACCACAAGATCTAAGATTTATGTTTTCAGGTGATTTTTTTCTCTGACAAGCAAGGCAGATAAGGTTTCATTTTTATTTTTGAAATTTGGTTAATTTTTTTTAATAATTTTTAAGTGTTTTAAGGTTTTTAGATGATTTTTATAGTGTTGCCTTGTGTTTTAAAAATTTTAATTTTTTTATATTTTCGAATCATGATGTGTTGATTTTAAAAATATATAAAAAACTTATTTTAATATATTTCTAGATAAAAAATACTTTAAATTACAACCATAATTCCAACCTACACTTAAAAAAAAAAAAAAAAAAAAGGATGAAATCATGTTTTCTAAAGGTTAAAAAAAAAAAACCAGGCATGAGGTTAAGCTTCAACGACCATGCACTTGGGATTTTTTTTAAACGTCAGGCACATTGTATCATCCAAACCATCATGTTTACCTGGTACTTTTTATTATTTATTTTTGTTTAATTTTATTTTTTAATATTAAATTTTTATTGAATCTTTTTATTTATTATTTTTTAATTTTATCATTTAATATTTAATTGATTTTAAATTATTCTTCATAACTTTTTTTAAAAAAATATTAAATGTTTTCAAAAATTTAACAAAGAAGGAATTACTAATTCATATATCAAATTAAACGGACAAGCTATTTTATAACTTGAAACATAGGCGGATATATGACTGATAAAAAATTAAAAAAGTTTTATAATTCAAAATATTAGTGATTAATTGATAAAACAACAAATCCCAGCCTTGATAGCGAGACATGAGAGTTGTATTGTCACAAGATATACTAAATTAAAAAAAAAACTTTATAAAGTTGAGACATTACTCTAACTTTATTAAATCTCTTCTTGTTAATTTTATTAAAATTCAGAAATTGATTTATGCGTTTCATTGGAAGAAAATATAGTATGGTAGTCGAATTGTAATTTTTAAGAGTTAATTTGATCAAATCAAAATCTTAATTGCATAAATATTAAAGTTTGGTGGATAATTAGGTATTTGATTGAAAAAAATTCAAAATCTATGATCAAACCGAAAAAAACACGTGAATGTAGTAGCTAAAATTAATCAAATCATAGGTCAAATTAAAAACAATAAAATTTTGAGTGTTACTTGAATGTCAAAATGCACAAATTTAAAATCAATGACCAAATTAAAAAAGGTGATCAACTAAAAATTTAATTTTTTTATTTTAAATTATATTTTTATGTTTTTAGATTATTTTGATGTGTTAATATTAAAAGATAATTTTAAAAAATAAAAAAAATATATTATTTTAACGTATTTTCAAACGAAAAATACCTTCAAAAGCAACCGTTACTATATTCTCAAATACCCCTTAAAACTCGTTTGACATTGTGATAGCAGTTTTAAAGTGTTTTCTCTTGAAAATATATTAAAGTAATATTTTTTTATTTTTAAAATTTATTTTTAATATCAAAAAGTTTAAATAATCTAAAAACATAAAAATTAATTAAATTTTAAAATTTAATTTTTTTAAAATATTTTTATATGGCATGTTGGTGGTTTGAATGTAGTTAGAGTTTTGTTTTAAAAGAAACACATGCAAACCCATGTAATCTGTATCAAGAAATCTGATGAGATTAACTCTTTGCCAATTCAACCGCAGTTGTTACCATGATAAGTGCCAGATTTTGTGCTCTTCGTAATCATAGGATTCGTTTGAAATATTGCTATTAATTCTTATTGTAATTATATTTCCGTTACACATATTTGAACTCCTGCAATTAAGGTTCCTAGACTGTATAAATGTTACAACAAATGAATAAGAAATTGTGTGTTGAATTACATAATATTGTAGTTTTAAAGTCTCTTTATGGTATCAGAGCTGAAAAATCTCTAACGAGTATTCATCCCTTCTACTATCCTTCTACAGCTTCTTGCAAATGGCAACTACGACTGCACCTTCCACCGATTCAACACACTCACCCATTATCATAATCAATGATGCCACAACCATCAATGAAAGACTCATTCTCTCTACCTTTCCTCAGTGACGTGCTCAATTTGAAGCCTTGCTCATTGGCTATGATCTTATTGATTTTGTAACAGGTACACACAAATGTCCTGCTATTGATGCACAAAACTTCACTGCATCCAAAGCTGCGAATTCCCACTGGATTCGCCAAGATAAGCTTATTTTACATGCTATTATTGCCTCCACCTCCACCACTATTGCCCCTCTTCTCTCTGCCTACAAAACATCAAATGAGGCCTGGACAACACTTACCCGTTTGTATGCAGGCAAATCCAGAACTCGTGTGATGCAGCTTAAGGAAGACTTGACCTTGAGCACTCGTGGGTCTCGTCCAGTTACTGAATTTCTTCAAGGAATTAAAGTAATTGCTGATGAACTAGCTGTCATCAATCATCCCGTTTCAGACGATGATCTAACTCTATACATACTCAATGGATTGGGTATTGAATTCAGAGAAATTGTGGCACCCATTTGTGCCCGTGAAACGTCTCTGAAATTTGAAGACATTTATGACCTTCTTGTTAGTCATGAGAATTATCTTCGGCGGCTGGAGCAACAATCTGCAAATTCATTTGTTCCCACTGCTAATTATTCTAATCGCTGGATCCCTCAGTTGTCTTCCAATTCTAGACAGTCCAAATGGCGTCCCCCAGTTTCTTTTTCTACTCCACGTGGACATAATGGGACTCATCGAAATGGGTCTTTCAATTCGGGTCACAGGAGGTTTAAACCAAAATGTCAATGGTGTGATCAACTGGGTCATACAGCAAAACAATGCCCAAAAATGTCTGCTTCTGATTTCTCTGCAAATTGTGCAGTTTCTTCCCAACCTAAAAATCACAAGTAGCTAGTTGACTCAGCAGCATCTCACAATATGACCACTGATCTCTCCAATTTGACGATTAATTCTGAATATGATGGTACTGATGAAGTGGTAATTGGGGATGGATCGGGTTTTCCTGGGTCTCATATTGGGTCGTTATCTCTAAAAACGTCCAATCATGTCTTTCATTTACGTGACACTCTTTGCGTTCCAACCATTCATAAAAATCTTATATCTGCTCATCATTTTACCAAGCATAACAATGTTTACATTGAATTTAATCCTACTTATTTTTTGGTGAAGGATCGGATCACGGGGGTGCTCCTACTCAAGGGCGAATGTGAAGATGGAGTATACCCATTTCCAGAGCAGTTACCATCCATTAAGACAAATATTATTGCCTATATTCATGAACGTTCAACATTTGATGGATGACATAAACGTCTTGGTCATCCATCATCCAAATTGGTTAATCATCTCATTCATGCCTTTTTTTTACCCATCAATAAAACTGGCAGTTCTTCTTTGTGTACTTCATGCTCTCAAAACAAAGCTCATCGTCAATCATTTAGTACTCATGGTTTTATCAGCACCACTCCACTTGAACTGATTTACACGGATGTTTGGGGCCCATCTTATGATCTTGGAATTAATGGATTTAAATATTATGTTATTTTTGTTGACCATTATACCAAATATATTTGGCTTTATCCCATGACTCATAAATCCAATGTTCAAACTATTTCCCCTAATTTCGCAATCTTGTGGAAAATCGTTTCAACACAAAAATAAAAAGTCTCTATTCTGATAATGGTAGGGAATATGTTGGTCTCAAAAATTATCTTTAAGTTCATGGCATTAGTCACTACACTACTACCCCTCACACCCCTTAACAAAATGGTGTGTCTGAGAGGCGACATTGTCATCTCGTTGAAACTGATCTTACCTTGCTCACCGATGCTCACATGCCTCTAAAATACTGGCCCTATGCATTTCAAACTACTGCCTATCTTATCAATCGCATGCCCACTGCCACCTTGAATAATCAGTCTTCATTTGCAAAATTATTCAATTAAAGACCCAACTATCTCAAACTCAAACAATTTGGTTGTCTCTGTTATCCATTAACCCGACCATACAATAAACACAAACTTGAGCCGAAATCAAAATCATGCATATTCATGGGTTACAGCTTATCCCAAAATGCTTATTTATGCTTTGAGCAAACTACCAAAAAAATCTTCACATCCCGCCACGTTATTTTTCATGAGAGCACTTTCCCTTTTCAACAGCCCGATCACAACAGTGATCCTTCTTCTCTATCAGTTGAGCAGTGCTCTTTTGTGCCAATCTCATTATCCAAGCTACCGTTTGATTCACCTAGTCCCAGCACTTCTCTGGATGTGGGTACTAAAGTCTTGCAATCGTTTGAGCGTGGGTCGTCCTCTGCACCGTCTCCTCTCCAGGTAAGTAATTCCACTTCACCTCTGCTTTTAAATCCCAGTCCTTCCCTTGAATTATCTGCTTCCATTGTCCTTGAAAATGCTACTGTGAGAATGCATCGTATGACCACTAGGTCCATGAATGACATTTATAAACCTAAAAAATCCTTCATTGTTACTAAACACCCCATTCCATCATCCTTAGAACCCACGACTGTTACAGCTGCACTCACTGATTCTAGATGGCGTGAGGCCATGTCTTCCGAATTAACTGCTTTAATGCGTCATAATACCTGGCAATTGGTGCCTCCTCCAACTGATTGTAATATTATTGGTTGTAAATGGGTATTTCGGGTGAAACGACATGCTAATGGGTCTGTTGATCGGTTTAAAGCCAGACTAGTGTCCAAAGGGTTCAATCAGCAACCCGGACTGGATTACAAAGAAACATTTAATCCTGTTGTTAAGTCGGTTACTATACGCACTGTTTTGACTATCGCTGTGATGCAGGGTTGGACTTTGCGACAGTTGGATGTTAATAATGCATTCCTTCATGGCCATCTCACCGAAACAGTCTATATGAAACAACCTCCTGGCTTTAGGAATTCTGAACATCCTGATTATGTTTGCTGCCTCAGCAAGGCTATCTATAGCCTAAAACAGGCACCCCGTGCCTGGTATTCTGCCCTTAAGCATGCCTTGACAGAATTTGATTTTCTAAATTCTAAATCCGATTCATCTCTGTTTGTGTTTGATATTGGTTCTACATTTGCCTATTGCCTAGTATATGTTGATGATCTAATTATCACAGGTAATAACACAGCTTTTGTTGCAAGTATTGTTGATCATCTTGGCAGGAAATTTTCCATCAAAGACTTGGGGTCATTACATTTCTTTCTTGGTGTTGAGGTCATTCCCACTGCAGCTGGCTTATTTCTATCTCAGCACAAATATATCCGAGATTTACTTGCAAAAACCAGTATGGATGGTGCTCGCGATGTTGCCACACCTCTCTCACCTTCGGTTCCTTTACAATTGGATGATGGTTCTTCATCTGTTGACTCCACTGAATATTATCAAGTTATTGGAGCTTTGCAATACTTGTCCCTCACACGTCCTGATATCAGTTTTGCTGTCAATAAACTATCTCAGTTTATGCATCATCCCAAGCAGACTCATTGGACAACTACAAAAAGACTATTGCGTTATCTGAAGAACACAATCTTTCATGGAGTTACTATCAGCAAAACATCAAGCAGCACATTAACTTGCTTCTCGGATGCTGATTGGGCTGGAAGTCTAGATGACCGGAAATCTACTTCAGCTTATCTGCTATTTCTTGGTAACACACCAATTTCCTGGAGTTCTAAGAAGCAACGAGCTATCACACGATCGTCAACTGAAGCTAAATATAGGGCCTTGGCAACTGCTACTGCTGAGAGTGTGTGGTTGCTATCTCTACTCCAAGAACTTAAGTTTTGTCTATCACAACCACCTCTGCTCCTATGTGATAATTTGGGAGCAACACACCTAAGTTTCAATCCTGTCCAGGACTCCAGGATGAAACATATGCAAATAGATATTCACTTTGTGAGAGATTTGGTTGCGAAAAAAATTCTTTATGTTCAACATGTTCACACGACTGATCAGCTAGCGGATCTGCTTACCAAGCCTCTCTCCCGGCAACGAACAGAATTCTTACGTGACAAGATCGGCCTATCCGATGGTAGCCCGTTCTTGCGGGGGGTATCAAGGAATCTGATGAGATTAACTCTTTGCCAATTCAACCGCGGCTGTTACCATAATAAGTGCCAGATTTTATGCTATTCGTAATCATAGGATTAGTTTGAAATATTGCTATTAATTCTGATTCTAATTATTTTTCCGTTACACATATTTGAACTCCTGTAATTAAGTTTTCTAGGCTATATAAATGTTACAACAAATGAATAAGAAATTGTGTGTTGCATTACATAATATTGCAGTGTTAAAGTTTCTTTAATCTGTGTGTCGTCGATGATGCGATTTGGAATATGGTGTAAAAAATGCTTTTTTTCCTGCGCCGCCCGTAGTTATCAAACACATCCCATCAGGTCTATTTAAGTTTTGTTTTACTAATTGTTCTTAAGAAATTTATTTTGGATTTGCTTAACTGAGGTGCCTGAAGGTTAGATGGAGAGAATTTTTATGTATCTTGAAACCACATCCTTCTGACAAGAAAATAAAATTAATTTTTAAAATAAAATTAATTTTTAAAATCAATTTAGATTTTTATTGAAAGAAAATAAAATTTAATAATTTTGAGAATGCAAGAGCATCTCTTCCATTTTGAAGAGCTAAATTAATAAAATAATATTTTAAATAGTATAAATATAGCTTTTGTTTTTTTTATTATGTATATTCCTATAAAAAATAAATGTTTTTTTTTCAATGAATTTGACGTCAATTTTTTTCCCATATATGAAGGCGTGAACATGATGACATTTAATAAGGATTGGCTAGCTATCAGTCAATCCCATCAAGCATCCAATAATGATGGCAAGAAAGAAAAGGCGGCTTTTATCTCCTTGTTTCTATTATTTTATCAATTTTTTTAAGATTTTATTTAAAAATGAATTAAAATAATATTTTTTTATTTTTTAAAAATTATTTTTTATATTAGTAAATCAAAACAATTTAAAAATATTAATTTTAAATAAAAATAATTAATAAATTTTAAATATACGAATTCAACCGGGTTCTCAAAACACATCGTTACCGAATCCTCCTGTTCTTCAAGACAAGACCCAGCAATGATCCAGTAATATTAGAGTGGACGGCCAGCTTTCTTTTTCCGCGGACGTTACATTCATTATGGTAATACGTGGCTCTTTGTTATCTTCTTGTGGGTTAGCTTCAATCTCTCCTTTTCTCCGTCAAAATCACAATTGTAGGTGCTTCAATCTCTCCTTTCCTTGAATCCACTGCCTGTAATCACAATCTCTCCTTTTCTCCGTCAAAATCATATTAAATTTTAATAAAAAAATATTTCAAAATTTTTAATAATATAATTGTAACCACGTTCCAAAACATAATCTAAATAACAAACATTAAAAAAAATTAAAAGATAACAAATACTTAGATGGCTGCAAGCCACCAAGTAATTTGTGACCACTTGTGGTAAGTGATTTGAAAATTCAATTCACCTAATTAAAACTCATGTGAGACTTAGTAAAAAAAATATATATATATTTAAGTCTAAATCAATGTTGTTTTGGATCAAAATTAATAAATTAATAAATTCGAATAAGCTCGGAACTCCTGAATCACGGGATTTGTTCTAAAACATTTCCTTCCTCATCTTCCCCTAATCTTCTAAAATTTATAATCATAAACTTAATAAATTGAAATTCGAAACCTCCTGGACTGTTATGCTATATATGGCTTTGAATCCATCCTAATTGAAATGCTACCGATTCTCAATCTTCTGATTGCTTTTCTCATTTGATTTTTCGTTTTCTACCTTAATTGTTGATGTCGTTGTTCGGACTGTCGGTGTCCAAAATATCGGGTGCTTCATGATTGGATCCATCCAAGTGTCCTTCACGTAACCTTTTCTTGTCATCCAACCGTCCACCTGTTTTTCCCGTTCCTAGGTAATATCTTGACCCTTCATTTCTGTCCTTTTCTCCCCCACCTTCTCTCGCATTTCTACCCCCGTCCCTCTCTCTCTCTCTCTCGCCGCGGCGGACGTCCTTGTTTGGGGCATAGCCTTTTCCATAGCTAAGTTTTCTTTTGACCATAGATTTGCATTTTACATACGTTCCGTTTCTAGTTCTTCTGGAGCACTGTGGTCTATTGATAGGTTCAATTAATGGGCTTGGCGATAAGGTAAAAAGTCCCTAATAAATATAACGTGATGGCAAAGGGCTTGAGATCTGCACAGCAGGTCTCGAGTTTGAGTCAGGGCGTGCACCTCTTGTAAGAGCCTGGAACAGCCGGGATTTTACTCGCTCACCTGAGCCCACAAAATACACTTTCTGAAGAATGAGGTTTCCTCGAATCCAAAAACAAAGATAAGGTAAAAAGCTGTTTCAATAATACATTAACTTAAAAGCTTGGCGCCGATCAAGGTAAATACAGAACCCGATGTATTTCTAAGCTTTCAAACTCATGATCATCTGTTGTGTTTTTACTCTGTAAAAATAGAGAATGAACTTGTAGAAGAGGCCCTGGAGATGATCTCCATGCATTTCCGATCGAGGTAGTCCTCAAATGCCGGCAGTATTTACATAAATCAGTCCACTGAACAGATAACACAACGGATTGGTTAGCAAATGAAATTTGCCTAGCTCGGCGATAATTTCATCAGTAAGTTATTTGGAACAATCAAATGGAAGTGCTTGAGACTGCATGACCTCTTTTGATGGAACAATGATTTGGCGCCCTTTTTCCATGAGATTTTAGTAAGCTATTCATGCATGCAGTTTAATAAACCCCGTGATATAAAAACGTAATTTAATTTATTATCAAACATCTTACTGCATTTATTTCATCACAAATGCAAAAATTAGTGAAATACAAACGCTTGCATGCTAACTAAATTTTGGATAGAGCCGCGTACCAGTATAATAATTATAGTGTAATTAAATCATTACAACAAGCAATGATATTACTGGATTTTACTTGTATTGACCAGTTATTCTCTGTTTTTTTAATACTTTAATCCTCTTTTCAAATTATTTTATCAAAAAAATTATTACATTAATATTTTTTATGTGTATTTTTTATGGTTTTCATGTGTTGATTTAAAAAATTTAAAAATATTATTTTAATTAAAAACTTTTTTTATAAAAACATTTTGTATCATTTTGCCACACCCTTGTCTCTCTAAAGAACACGGACAGGTAAAATCTTGTATGCACAAGAAACTTCTTCAAAAAAAAAATTAGCCCATCACTACAATTTAATTAAAAACACATTTGATTAATTCTAAAATGTCAATGGTACCTTTAATTAATGGGAAAAACACATGAGATCTTATTGTTAGAATTTGTTTTCATAAAATATGATTAATGAAAATATTTGAGACCAAAATTAAAATAGATTTCACTCATTTTTAGAATTAAAAATTTATTAAAATTTATTTTTTTATATAAATTCTTTAACCTGAAATATTAACACGATTAAAATAAATTATGAATAAATATTAAATTGATCTAAAAGAAAATTAGCTCGCATGTTTTTTTCGTGATACTCACAATTCTTTATTCCATATAAAATAAATACAAAATTCTCTTGTATTTTATTTAGTTAAAAGCTAGATGGTAATAAATTAGCCCTCACAAAGTATTATTGCTTTAACTAGCTTGCCCAGGCTTTGTTCGGCTTGGCTTGGGCTCTAGCTCAAGTATGGACCATAGGCCATGAGATTTTGGGCTTGACTTTTACTAATTTATTTTGGACTTGTATTTAAATTTCTTATAAAATAATTATTTGATGCATTGATTTTTTTTTTATAAAATAATTTATTTTATGTTTATATATATTCATCACATGAATAAAAAATCTAAATAGTCTTATTCTTTCTTAACATTTTTTTCTTTAAGGGGAAAATATCTTGTTTTTAAGACTAAACACTATTAGGTTTTTTTTTAATGGCAGATAATTAAGTAAAATGACATAAATTAATTATGGTAATTATCAAAATTGATTCTTCATCAATTTTAATTTAAAAATCAATATAAATAAGGGTGGGAAGGAAGATGTTTGGTATTTTTTTTTGGCAAAATATCTCTAGCCTTCTCTCCACTATTTTCCACCTTCTTTTGCTCTTTTTTTTTTAATCCTAGAGTTAGGCTTGTGTCCTTGTAGAGATATTTTGAGTTTTTTGTTTTTCATTTTGATTTATAGATCTTGTTTAGTAATACATCTAAACAAGAAAAAGGAATTGATTGCATAAGTATCATGTTTTCACCAAGTAAAAAGTAATAAAATTTTAAGGACATGAAATTGATTATTAACAACAACAAACAAATATCTATTTCTAGTTCTTAAATCCTCAACAAGTATATATCTTACATTTATACTGGTTTTATTTTTAATTTTAATTT
>Ga0325414_1007476_pt1 | contig 11571 bp, 4 predicted proteins | sample PopdelMetagenome_8_FD_206183 | JGI IMG/M metagenome (GOLD analysis project Ga0325414, IMG submission 206183) | Populus deltoides microbial communities from Bellville, Georgia, United States - Leaf-PdKOR-R3 | ecosystem: Host-associated > Plants > Phyllosphere > Phylloplane/Leaf | place: USA... | reverse complement strand
CCAACAACTTTCATGAAGAACACTTTGCCAAATTCTGAATGGATCAATGTCATTTCATCCAGCCAAAGTGCTTGAGTGCTGCTGTCCACCAAGTCCACTAAATCAATAGTTGGCCACTACATCAATAATCAATTACCAAATGAATAGTTCTGAATTTTAGCCTATAAAAGGAGGCATTTGCCATTCATTTAGCAATCTTGGTTCTAAGATCAAGATCATGTTCTTGCTCTCTCTTTATTGTTGTAATGCTTAAGTTTTATTTTCATTAATCTCTTGTTCATGCTTTTCATTTCCTTTACTATACTTAGTTAACTTATATCATGTTTATGTTCTTATATTGTTTATTTATGTTTTTTTTCTTCATAATGTCTAGCTAAGTTAATTATGTCAAGGTGACAAGGTTTCACTAATGGTGTTAGAATAAGTATAATATGAACTCAACATGGACTTCAATGCTTAAATCCTAAACAATTTGCTATTAACATGTCTTATCTTTTTTTATCTTATCAATCCTTAATACCTTGCTTGTTAAATGGTTAATCTAGATTTGTGTTGTATAACACTTGGTACATCAAATACTTGATCTTTCATAGTTTTCGGCCGACATCGTTATTATGAAAGGAACTTGATTTGTTGTCAACATAAGTTAGCATCATGAATGCTTGATAAAATTTCTAAGTATGATATTATGTAAATAAGATGATTAATATGATCATGTTGATAATTTATAAAGAGTTTATATTTTATTTATCTCTAATACTATTAGTGAACCCTCTAACCTTAATATTTGTTTTTATCATTGTTTAATCTTCTTTAATAATCTTATATCTCAAAGTCCTCTTTAAATCATCATCATCGTTGTTGTTGTTGTTGTTGTTGTTGTTGTTGTTGTTGTTGTTATTGTTATTATTATTATTATTATAATTTATATAGTTCACCGCCCTGTGATTCGACCCCTGTCTTGCCGGGTTATTTATTATTGTGACACTCCTGCACTTGGGATAAGATATCAACTATTTGATTGTGTCAGTTATTTGGGCTAAAGCCCAAACAAGCACAAAATGGTGAATGGTTGTTTAGGCCATTTAAGCAGTATTTATAACCTACTTTAACCATTTCTGGTGGTCTTCCAATGTATTTTTCAGAATTGTATCGTCGAGATCTTTTTAATAGTACTAGTGGTGTAAAACAATATCTTAAATTTGTCTTTAGTGACCAATTCTTTCTTCCATATTTTCTTTCCCCTTTTATCATATCTTCTTTTTTCCATGACAAGTGAGCTTTGTTAACATTTCTTTCCCCATTTCCTTTTTATTGCATGCATGTATTCGTAACATGAGGAGAAATAATTTAATGTGCATGAGTTTGAAAGTAGGGTGATGTGCATAGGTGAAAATGGAGAAGTGTTTTTCATTTCACTTTCTTTGGGTCATAGCCTAAATAGAGTGGTTTTTTATTTTAATCTATTTAGGCTATAAATAGAGTGGCTTTTATTTTACTTTGTTTAGACCCAAACAAACTGATTTTTTTTTTTTTACATAAATCATCATTAGGAAATCCTTCTGCAAGGTTGACAATGTTTCTTCTTTGAGCTAAATGAGAGAGTTCTTTAATTGGTGAAGGAGTAAAGGTTTTTGCCATGGAAGATAGCTTGTGCTCCATCATCTTAATTTGATACTCACTCTCTTATCTTCTTTTTGTTATTTTATTCTTCAATTTAACTTTTTTGTGCTTTATTGGTTAGTTATAGTGGAAGATATCAGGGTAAGCATGCTTGACTCCATCTAAATAGTTCGTTCCAATAAGGATGCATGTCCATTGTGAAATTAATTAATCATAACTTGGTTATTGTTATGAGTCCTTGCGGTTTTCAAAACCATATAGTTAGTCCAAGTATTATTATATATGTTTATAACTTGATTATTTCATCAATTTCATGTTATTTTTTAATTGTTTTTTTAACAATATAACAAGAAAAGTAAAGCAGAGAAGGTGGTAAATTTTAATTAGAAAATATGGATTTTGGAACAAAAATTAGTAAATTAAGGACTGTGGATGTTGGCAAAGGCATTATATGATAATTTTTTATTCTATAAAGATTAACTAATTAATTTTGATAAATTGAGTTACTTTATAATTTACTCTACTTTTTTAGTGTTTACAAATAAGGATAATCGGTTGTGGTGAGGCGGCTTTTTAGTATGCTTTTATTTTAAAATCTAAAAGATTATTTGGTATTGTGGTAACTTTTATTTTTTACATAACCACAAAGAAAAATCTTTTTATTCAGTCAAATAACTTCTACCTTTTGCATCAGGCCTAACTTATAATTATGTTTCAAACATTAGTTTTGTATAAGGTAAAATAACTCATTTTTTTATTTATGGAGACTTGCTTTTCATTTATTTTGCATGCAAAAATCCATCTCACAACCTTTTTAACCATATATATATATATATATATATATATATATATATATATATATATATATATATTAAACCTATTTTTTAAAAAAAAAAACCACAACTAAAAGTGTTTTTTTCTAAACCTGGTTATTTTACATTGCAACTATAACCGTAAAAGCTACTACAATATCAAACACACACTAAGACCATCACTTATGTTATATTAATAAAGAAAAAAAAATTAATTATACCATATAAAAGCATATCCTAAAATAACAAAGCACTAAAATTAATAAATCTCTATCTATAAATTACATTATCATAATATAAAAATTTTAAATAAAACTTAGAAATCATAAAATAGACCCGAAGATGTAAATTGACAAAAATTAATTAAACGAAAAAGATATTTAAAAATCAACTCCTTACCTATTTTTCCATTCAACCCAATAAAATTAGGTCAAGTTTCATCGATATTTATGTTGACCTCGATCAAATTTAGTAAAAACTCAATTCAACCAGATCGAATGATGTCACCTAACTAACAGATCAAGTAAAACTATCATGTTATATATATATATATACAAACTTTCTATTTTTTCAATTAGATGCTCCTATTAGATCCTTCTCTTTTATACTAACGAAATCATTAAGTTGACATATAACATGTTAGAATATCCAATAAGTGTGCATGAGTTTTTTAATTTATTTTTATTTGAATGTCAATATTTTTATTTTTACTATTCGAATGTGTATACTTTTATTTATTTATTTATTCTTGCTATATGAATGTATAAAATTTTAAAGCTCGTCAATTGAATGCTTTTAATAAAACTTGTTAGTTACTTGTTAATGTTCTCGTTCAGTGTCAAGTTAGCATCCTTTTGTGAGTTATATTTGAAAAAATAATAAAGAAAAGAAAACAAGAAAGAAAAGAGAATATAAGGTTTAGATTAACAAAAAAATAAATTAAATCAATCCAGAATAATTGTCTTAGTTTTGATTATAATACAAAGTTTTGGTGGATTTAATTGTTATAAATTTTCTTTATTGTACATAAAGTTGGTCTTGATAATAAGCAATAGCAAAAACAATTAAATGACAATGAGTTTTGTTTTCTAATGAACTCTATTATGGATTTGAATTTAAAATTAAGAAAATTATTTTAGCATCCTTTAATTGGATTATATTGGTAATTAGCCGTTATAATTTAAAAAATTACAATTTACTTCCTAGATTTACAAAAACAAAATTAAATATGATAAAATAACCAAGCTACACACACAAATTATTAAACATATAGAATTTCTTTCTTTAAACACGATTTATCTCTCTTCATATACAATTTTTTTTCTCTTCACTTGATGATCAAAGATTATGAACTTAAATCAAAATCAAATTAGTGTTTTTAAGCAACAAACAAAAAAATCCCATAAATCTTGCAATAATTCATTCAGTCTTGAATTTGTTCCTTACCCCTATATAAACAACTCATAAATCAAATATAATATAACACAAACACCATAAATCTAAACACTAATTTGGTTTTGATATGAGATTTTTGACTTTTAGAAAAATATTTAGATATCAATTTGTATTTACAATAAATTAAACAGTCCCTTCCTTTCCCTTTTTTCTCCCTAAAAATTAAAAAAAAAAATCTTAACTTCACTATCTTAATTTGTATTTACAACAAGCAAATTCTAGATCAAGAATCAATTATTTTAATGTAGGGTTCTTTGATGTCACAGGGTGAGGAGAGAGAGAGTGTTGCATATCTTATTTGAGATGAGATGATACTTTAATCCACAACTCAAGTAGATGGTTTGAAACCTAAAGGAGCAGTTGATTGAAGGTTTAAATTTCAAGGAAGGCTAGGCGCATGCTTAAGAAACTTACCATTTTTGCATATTGGCTAAGCCTATAAAAAATATTAATGCATTTGAAATGTTCATGATGCTTAACCTAGCCATCTGTTTTTAGCTACACCATGATTCTTTTTAATTGTTTACTGGATCATTGCACATGCTATGTTGTGGGTTAAATTAGTTTTTTTTAACGTAAAAAAAAAAATCTAGGTGTTACTAACTTGTTTTCTAGTAGAAAAAAATTAAATTGTGTAGGTGTTGATATGATATAACCTAATCAACTTGACGGGTACAAAGACAAACCAAATAACTGTTAAATGTAGTTTGATTAAAAAAAAGTTCAAGATGACATGTTTTTTTTTAAAAAAATATTGATATGAAAACATATTGGATTGACCTAGATTAACCTGTCAAATCCGCGATCTAGATCATGAGACTAAGATAACCCTATAGAAAGCAAATGAAAACCAAATATGAAACTTAATTCTCAATTAAACCAATGTTGAAGGTTGAAATTGAAAAAAAATCAATTAAAAATAGACCAAAAAACAAATAACTCGGGTTCACATGTTAAAGCTACAACCCTAGTCATGTAACTGGGATAACTCCATAAAAAGCAAATCGAAACAGATTATGAAACTCAATTCTCAATCAATCCAATATTAAAGGATGACATTGGAAAAATATAAATAAAAAAACAATAAAAAAAACTCAAGTCAACTTGAGTTAACCAACCAAATTTGTTATTCAGATAATGAGACTAGGATAACATAAAAAAAAAAGAGAAATGAAGCCTAATTCCAAATAAAATAAATGTTGAAGGATAAAATTAAAAAAATATAAACTAAAAAAGAACAAAAAAAAACTTAGGTTAACTTACGACTTGGGATAAGCAATCCTAATATTTTAGAAAAAAATAAAAATAAAAAGATAAAAAATGACCCGATTCAACTCGAGTTAACTCGTCAAACTCATAACTCAAGTAATGAGACCAGAATAACTTTATCGAAAGCAAAATGAAAAGCATTTATAAAGCCCAATTCCAAATCAATCAAATGTTAAAAGGTGAAATTAAAAAAAAGTAAATTAAAAAATAACAAATTTTTTTTTGTCATGAGTTAATCTACCAAACTCGTGACCCGGGTCATGAGATCGAGATAACCTCATACAAAGTAAATAAAAAAAATGACTTGTGTTAGCCTAGATTAACCTATCAAACATAAAACTAAGGTTATAAGATTGTGATAACCTCATAAAAAGTAAATCAAAACAAATTATTAAGCTCAATTATAAATAAACTCATTGTTGAAGATTAAAATTGAAAAAAAAATCAATCTAAAAACAAGACATAATAAAGTGACCTTAGTCTACACGGGTTAACCCATAGAACACATGACCCGAGTCATAATACCAAATAATCTCATAGAAAGCAACCAAAATAAATCATGAAACCTAATTCATAATTAATCTAATGCTAAAGGATGAAATTGAAAAAAACACCAATTAAAAAAGAAAAAAAAACTCGAGTCAACTTGATTAACCCGTCAAACCAGCAACTCAAGTCATGAAAGCTAGATAACCTTTAAAGTAAATCATTGAATTAATGTTTCAATAGAGGGGATTTGTTGGTTTTGGGTGGCCTGATATTAGGAGGATAAAAATGATGAGGATGGTGGCTAGCTTTTTGAATTGATTATAAATTTTTAGGTTATGGGTTTTTCTAGGTATGAAAATCTTAAATCTCCATTCAATTCATGAGAAAATAGAGGATAAAAGGGGGAGGATGTGGCTAGAGTCTTTTTTAATTTAATAGCAAAGTTGTAATATTTAACATAAGAGTTATTTAGTCATTAAATGAAAAATAATGACAATCTTATAAATAATTAGATATTTTTTGTTGACATTTTTTTACGACGATGTTAAGTATGAACGCATATATACAGTTCACAATATAAAATGTAATTTTTTAAACTATAGCGGGTAATTGCAAATTAAACCAAACTATAGGATGATAAATATAGTTTTTCTTTAAAATTATTATCAGAGGTGAAAATATATTTGGGTTATCTGATAATAGAGGAAGTTGAATGAATATAGAAAGATATATCGGCTCATTCTCGTTTTTAATCAACCCTTAAAGTTATAGTAGGCTTTGGAAAAGGTTTATTAACCATAGAACAATTAGCATTACCTTACCCTAAATTGGCACATGAGCACTCAAGATCACCTCTTTTCTTCTTTTGAAACCTTAGCCGAGCAACTATGTTTACATGGAAAATGATTTTCATTACCTACTAGATATTAATCTAAGATGTGTCTACTTCCTAAAATATTCCTTATCTATAGGTTGGGGCCTTTTCTTTCATGATGATAAAAATGAGAAAAAGTGTCACTAAGATAACATTTTTTTACTATACTTAGACAAAAAAAGATGGAGACAATGGGGACAAAAAAGACAAGACAAGACAAGAGAAAAAAATATGTTTAGTTATGGTATACAAGACATAATGATTATCTTTGTATCATATTTGGTTGATGGTGGATAAGACATAATTAAATATAAAAAAGTTTATATTATACTTAATATATATTACTATCAAACTTACATATTTATAAATAATAATTAGATAGTATTTTTTATTTGCTTTAGTTTATAGTGAGTATTAAATTTATTGGTAGTATAATAAATGTAATTATAAAACCAGAACTAACTTTACAGGTCAAATTGGACTTAACCAACCCGGGGTCTAAATTAGTCCAAGTTTAAGAAAAAATAAAAGAAAGGTTGACCTAGCCTAATCTAATAAAACATGCAAATTAACCCGATCAAAATCTAGGTTTAAAATCTGTTAAATTTTAAAAAACTTTTTTAGTCAAAAAAATATTATTTTGATCCTTTAAAAAAAATTGGTTGACCTAAGTTGACCTTCTCAATTTGTGACTTTGACCTTATCCTAAGTCGACCTCTGGGTTGGATTTTAAAAATATGATAATAATTATTTTTATCCTTACATATCTTAGTTGGATAATTTTGTAATTAAATTTTTTTACAAGGATATTGTAAGGATAAAAAATAAAAAATATTGTTTATGGAGACATGTCTCTTATACACCTTTTATTTTGGAAGCAAAAAAATCACTCTAAAATTATACAAATTTATTTTTGTGTTTTTTATTTGTACTATACGAGACCTTGCCAATTATTAACTTGATTTAGTCTAGCTATCAGATAACAAAAAAAAAAAAAAAAGTTGCACCATATTTTTGAAATGAGGAGGTGTTAGGTCACTAATTATCTATCCACCCCACCAATTTATGGACTACCTCTACAGTCCTTAACCTTTACTCTAATATGAATTGAGACATATCTTCAAGAGACATCAATTTCCTCAGGTGACAAGTTTTTATTATCCTAATTAATGTTTGTTTTTTTAGAAAGAGAAATTATATAGTATTTAGGATTCTTTGCTCACCAACTTTAGTTTTGTAGTAAGGTTAGAAAAGGAATTGGCTAAAAGGAAGATCAGTAGGGAATGATTTTTTTTTGGCTGATCGACACTATAATTGGTATTCTTGTGATTGGTTTGATTGATATTTTCTTTTATATTTCATATTCTTCTTTCCCATAAGGATAAAGAAATATAACTCTTCCAAACTATAAGAAGTTTTATAGAGTTACATTTAATTGCTAAGAAGTTAATCGTTGTTTCTAAAGTAATAATAGATAGAACAAATAAGTGTGTTAAGGATTGTTGAATTTGATTTCTAATCTAATCCATTCGAGTCAGGTTAGAAAAAGTGTAGAGGGATATGGAATGTCACTAAATGGTCTTATACCTGCTCTTTACTTCTAATCATACTAGAGAGATCTTTTTTTATATACCTTTATTTTATTTTATAATTGAATTCAGGTTTGAATTGATTACTTTTGTCATGTCAAAGAGACATTATACCATTAAGTTATATCTCTTCCTTTGCCCTTATTAAGAAATAAAACTAATTAATCATAAGTCAAAGGATTCAGAAACTCAACACCATTATTCTTAAACAACTTGGAGTCGAACCCTTTTTCTTATAATATTACATATATGAAAATAATGGAAAATATTTTGAATTTAATTTTCAACAACTTCTTTTTTAAACATTAAAACTTCATTTCAACCAACTCTACTTTTTTCTTTATTTTAAGATCGCTAAGAACAACTGACATCTTCACTCGTTGATTATTAGATCTAAAATGCAAACCATCTATTTTGCGTATCTATTCTATTCTAGGTGACTTAGATAGTTGAAACCTACATTATTTGATTAGAATGAAATTTGGAATGTGTACATTTGATGACATAAATCATTTAAAAAATAACCAAATTTTTTATGTGGCAAATCTCATCCAAGATCAATTTGGATTGACTTTAATTCATTTAAAAAAATATGATTAAAGGAATTATTTGTGGATCAACTAGGCACTAGCCCCTTAAAATTTATTAGATTTAACTCCATTAACAACCACTCACAGGATATTGATGAAATGGATTTTTTTCTTAACATTCAACCTTAGCTAACATACATAATTTTTTATCAAACTGCTAGATCGAGACAAAACTTTGCTAGGAGATTCTAGAGACTCTGTTTCCTATATGATTAAAATTTCATAGTCATCGAGGTTTGAATAAGCTTATAAGATCTATAATATTGAGTTTTGATTAGATAAAATAATGAGTAATAAAAATTCAAATTAAGGTTTTTTTGTGTGACCCTTTTCAGTTTTATTTTGTCTTTTAATGTTTATCATCTTTTTCATGTTGTTTCATTTGCATCAATTAATATTAGAGCCCAACGGTTCCTAGTTATTAGTTATTATGTGCTATTGAATAACAATAGAAAAAAAACATTATAAAACAAGATGTGCTTGTGCAAGAGAAAATATGGAGGTTTTCTCTCGAAAAAGAGACATTCAATAACTGGTAATAGAAAACATAAAAAGATAGATCACAGAATTGACTTGTCAATTAGCGATGATAATATTACAGAGGTAAGTTAAATAATTATCTTGTTAATTAGCAAAGATAAATAAGAGAAAATGAGAGGATCATAAAGAGAGTGATCACAGACTTATAGTCAGCTTTGAAAACTTATTTTCAAAAGTATGAGCAAACGAAATGACTTTTTGATTGGGACAAATATTATATTGAAACTAATTTTTTTTTTTTATGATTCTAGTTATTTTGTAGATTGAAATCAACTACCAAAATTTAACAAGGAATAAACTTAATATGTCAGTGAACTTGGAGGTTGTAGAAATCCTAAAATTTTTATAAGTTATGATCTATAATGATTCTCTCATGAAAGTAAATAGTTCTTTGATACTTCAAAAGAGTTCTTTGGAGTTAAGTTTGAAGATATTGAAGTAGTAGATATTTTCAACTACACAGAAATCAATGGACTAACCTATTGTTCATTGCTAATAATCAAGTGTTTAAAGTTGAAGCTTGAAAAATTTCAAGGTGGTTTTGATGTTGTTAATAAAGGTGTGTTGTAAGAAAAGAACATCCTAATTGTTGTCAATGACAATAAAATTACATTGGATTTTAAATTTAATGCTAGGTTATGAGATTTCAATATGGTGTGTCTAGTGAAGAATTAAAAAAACTTAGGCCGACCAACAAGGAAAACATATTGTCTTTAGTGTTACACATGACTTGGAGTCTCTGCATAAATATGTTGCTAATAGGTATGGTGTTTTTAATAAAAACAATGAACATGTAAAAGGTTGACAACTTTTGAGTGGATATCCAATCGATTGAAACAATATCAATTTGAACTCAAGGATGAGTTCTCTATAACTTAGAGAGACTGATGTAGGATATATTGTTTTTCTAATACACAACCTTAACAGGTATAACATTTAATCCACTCGTTGGATCATGATAAATTTTTTTAGAAGATTCTAGATGCCCTATTTTCTATAAGGTTTAAAATTTATAGCCATCAAGCTTGAAAATGTTTTTAAATAAAGCTCAAAAGTTATTATCTATAATTTATAATATTTTCTTGGTTGATTTAAGATTTTTTTTATTAAAATTATAACTCTTTTATTATATATTTAGATTTTTTAAGGATATTTTTTTTAGTATACAAGGAGCTTAAAAGATATGTAATATTAATTTTTTTGTTAGAGAAAATATTGAGTAATAAAAATTCAAATTCATTTTTAGTATAATTCTATCTTTTTTTTTATGCTTGCTATTTTTTTTGGTGTTGTTTTGTTTACGTCCGCTGCTCTTATTCTTATTTTTTGATTTAAACATATTTATTATTTATTTTTTTTTGTGGTTAAAATTATTTGTTAGTTTCCACTTGATAAAATATGGTCTAAATAAAGGGATGAGGTCGAATTCAATGAAAAACATCACCAATTAATTATGATTTATAATATAAACGCTCAAATATTAAAGTTTTGAAATGCATATATTCATGCAATATAAATTAAAGTACAAATGCCCAAATATATATATATAAAATATGCAATAAATACAAATAAATTGAAAGTTTAAGCACATTTGGTGTGAGACATTGTAGCATATCAAGTGTTGATTTAACAACCATTTTAGCAACAACAAAACTGATACATAAGAACTTGAATTAGAAAAAAAAAATACATTAAGATTTTATACATTCAAATAAAATAAAATAAAATTACAAGTATTTAAATAAAAATAATTGAAAAAGTTTGCACACAAAATATATAATCATTTGTTTCAAAGTAAAGATTTTCTTTCACCCTTATCTTGTCTCAAATGGGGCCATTGCAAATATATATATATAAACACACATGTATTAATTAATTGGATCCCATTGGTGATCTTGACTAATTTACCCTTATTTTATGATTAAAGTACCAAGTTAATATTTTCAAACCTGACTAACAAAAGACGATAAAAACTTCAGTTTTTCTTTGTAAAATATATCATAAGAAGATCTTGTAACTTCATATTCAACTTAATTTCTTCCTCAAATTTTCTATCTGTTCTTAGAAAAATGCTTGAATCAAGAGAACTATTCTTTTCCATGCTCCTAATTATCCCTAAATGTTTCTCGTAGAGCGATGGATCCAAGGCTTTTCTGTTTCAACTCGAAAGCTAAGAACTTCCACCTTGTAGCTAGGTTACGCATGGCATAAATCCTACCAAATAGCCAAAACATACCTGCAAATAGCTGCACAGAATTCAGAGAGGTTGATGCAAAAGAACTTGTTGATCCGCAAGAATCACAGTACGAGAGGAGAAAAACGAGTCCAAG
>Ga0325414_1007475_pt1 | contig 11575 bp, 4 predicted proteins | sample PopdelMetagenome_8_FD_206183 | JGI IMG/M metagenome (GOLD analysis project Ga0325414, IMG submission 206183) | Populus deltoides microbial communities from Bellville, Georgia, United States - Leaf-PdKOR-R3 | ecosystem: Host-associated > Plants > Phyllosphere > Phylloplane/Leaf | place: USA... | reverse complement strand
TTTGCTTAGAAAGAATAAAGCAACATGTTCATCAAGTTGAATCTCAAACCCACATAAGTGCTATTTTGTCACCATTATCCACTGTCGAATGCATCCAAAATATCTGTTTTTGAATGAATACGTTTATGGATATTCATGAACAACACTGCAGACATAAGTAGATGAAATATCATCTCTTTTTTTCCATAAGTCACCTATGCCTAATGAACTCTGTCTCATTTGATTTCCTTGGGATATGTGATGAAGCTACAAGTGCGGTTGACAGGACCACCACTGAAGCAGAGATTCTAAATGCATTGAAATCATTATCTAACAATCGAACTTCAGTTTAAGAAACACTAACCTGATTGATGTCAAAACAGAGGAAGGAGAGGAGACGATCAGAGTCGAACGAAGTGAAAGAAAAATAAAGGTGTTTTGAGTGGAAGTGTCGGCCTGTAATTTGCAAGTGTAGGCTACGTTGAGAAATGAGAGTTAACTTGGAATTACTTGAATGTTCTTCTATAAACTCGTAAATTTTTACACCAGTTAAATCTAATTTTATTAATTTTCAAGTTTTTAATCTGATTTTATATATTAACTTATAAAATTATATCATATCTTATGAGTCATTTTAACAATAATAACTTTAAGTAAGTTTTGATGAGGCTGTTTTAAGCATACAAGATCCTCCAATCATCGCTGCTACATTCATGGGCTTTCGAGTCACTGAGTTTCGAGGTTTGCTACATTAGTTATAAAATCAAAGAGATCCTTTGCATGGACCCATTCGAACATAAGGCTTATGTTTTGTTTCTCAGGAGTTCCTTTTTCGTTGACAACAGAACACTCGTTTACTTTCTCTTGAATGTTGGCTTGCCCATTAGCTAAGAATTATTTTGTCTTTGGACTGAGACATGCAGAGGATTCACACGTCAAGCTTCCATTACAGACTACGATATTTACAAAGGATGGTGGTGGGAAAGCTGCACAGATTGCAACAAGCCACTATCTGGGCCCTGGCAATCTCATATGCATTGAACATGACTTTGATTGTTGTTAACTTTGATCCAGCACACCCCCATCGTGCCATCAAGCCAAGATATCCTGAACTGTGCTGTTTTTAGCGAAGCTTGATTGCTCCTCTGATTATTTTAATTCTATCGGCACATAAAACTTTCCTGCCATGCGTAATTAATTAATTCCAGCTTCTTATTCATTCGCCATGTTCTTTTCCCTTCTAATATCGTCGTCCACTGATTTATTTTAAAGGCCGCAAGCTTACATTCCCTTTCCATGCAGGAGGACTAGCTTTCGATCTATTCTTGCAAACTTTTACGAGGTCGCAAGTTAATTAGTTATGCTCCTGTGATTCCTGCCTTTTTGTTGCGGCCTCCAGCACTTTTTGAAAGCGTCCACTTGGCACCATAACTAGTATGATTCTAAGACTCATGGTCTTATGAAAAAGTACCTTAATTTCATGCACATTATCAATATCCCTCGGGCTCCAAAATCACCCGTTTTCGAAGTGAAGTTCAGGCTAGAAATAAAGCAAGGAGGCGGTCCAAATAGCCAGTTCTACCTGAAGGACATGGGAGGATGTTGAAAAAACAAAGGAAAACCTTGTGATGGGGATGTGATCACAGACGTTGCATGATACAGAAAGATGATCGTAAATCCTGAAACAAAATCTTGGTGCCAGCCAGAAAATTTAAAGTAGTGTCCACCTTATCACTCCTTTTCAAATGGAGTCAAAATCCACATGACCGATAAGGAGAACTAGTCTCGTAATGCTTACCACCTCTGGTGTGCTCCGGACACTGCTGAGCACCTTGAAGAGCCACATATTCTAAGTGATCCATATAGCAACCCTCAAGCACAGGAGATGCTGCAAATTCTTCCTCATCCTGTTTGGGGGGAATACGGGTACTCTACAAAGAAGGGAGGTGGTTGGATAAGGGATCCAAGAACTTGGGAAACTTGACGTTGACACTGTAATTTTTTACCAGGTATACTCCCTTCCTTTCTTCGAAGTTTGCTGTCAGACGAGGATGCCAATATGTTATTAGGAATTGCTTCTTACTATTTTATTCGATTCATTGTTGCAATGCAGGATCCTGGCACTAAACCTTTGAAGAGAAACTGACCATCAATTGACTTGGCAACTGGAGTATACATCAGCTAAGATCAAGTGGCAGAGAGGATCGTCAGTGACTTTAACACTGTTGCTCCAAAATTAAGAACGATTGTCAGATAGCAAAAGGCCAAGTAAAAATTTTATAGCTATGATTCATGAAATTCCTCGAACGTTTTGTGCCTGTTTCTCCTTTTAGTTTTGTCCTTGTTAGCAGGCACAGAGCTGCTCAAACCTGTCTGCTAAATAAAACCTGGTTAATAAGAAGTACAGCTCTCTTCTAACCGCTCAGGCATCATTTCCCCTTTTGTTGCTTAAACGACAATAGTGATTTGAGACTACAGTACTCCACTAAAACACAAGTTCCTTGAAATGCTTAGTGGAATTTTTTTATTCTGATCAACGAATTGAATTACATTAGATATCTAATTACACAGCATGAATATACAAGAAGTTGACTACACCCTTGAAACCTATCATTCTAGAAAGAAGACCAGCTACCGCACCTCGAGTCTAGACCTAAATCCAATGCATAATCTTGATACTTGTCTTATCGGCGCGAGGGTGGAAAGGATTTATCTCAAATATGACTGACTATGTTAATCCATAATGAACAGTGCCTACGTTCCTATGAGCAGCTACAGCAGCAGGACCAACCGGACCAAACTGGGATTGTGCCTGGAGCAGTTTTGCATCCATGGCAATTCTTTCATTTAACTGCTCCACCCTAGATTGTGGTTGGTAATATGGGTTGGTGTTCACGTCCATGGCCATCCCAGAGGATGGCTTGGCCGCCACATTACATTTAGGAGGTTGCTGTTTGGTTTGTGAATCTTTTCCAGTCTCCGAGATAGACTTCTCTTGTATCAATGTGTTAGTCCTCAAGAAGCAGTGTGGGGAGCTGGTTTGGGGAGGACGAACAGCATTTCTGCAAAACATCCTTGTATCATAGAGATCTTTGACATTTCTGCCATTCTCATACGGTACAACTGATCCCACAACTCTCCCTGGCTTTGCTGTACAACAAAACAAAACAAAAATTAGATGTTTAGTCTGCTAAACGGAATCTAGCTTGGGGAAACCAAAATTCCCAGGAAGCACAATAAAAGGTCCGAAAGACATCTGGTAAAAGAGTTCATAAGAACAATTCAGAAACTAGTTCTTGCTTCCGAGCTTCAAAAGAAAATTAGATTTTTGCAGTTTGGAAACGGCATAAATCCAGGATAGGAACTAAATTAGACGCAAGGACAAAAAAGTTAACTAGCTCTGCCATAAGTCACTATGGTATGATGATGACTCGACAACTCCATGCAGCTTGAACATTCAAGCGATCCATATATATTGATATAGTTATTTAGTAAAGTCTATCCTTAACAGTAACTGCTGAAAGATGAAGCCCTCCATCTTACTGACAGAGAGAGAACTTGCAGAGGCTTGAAGGTCGAATACAAAAGTTTTCCCAATAGGCTAGATTTAGGGGGGAAATGTCTCTTTACAGAAAGCAAGCAAAATAAGCATAAGTTATACCTGATGGCATTCGAGGTGGGGGCCTTGCGACCTTTGCTGGATTTTCAAAACTTGTATCCTGTACTCTTAAATTTTTAGAAGCATCTTCTGTAACTTGCCTGTTGTCAAATGAGGTTGAATTTGATTGCATATTACGAGGGATTGTGTTTGAGTGAACAGTAGACCTGTGAACAAAAGGAAAGGTTAAAAGGAAAGAATGCAGACAACATATTTACAGTGGAAGAACACAAGAATTCCAGATTAAACAATACTCTATAACCCTCAAAACAAGTAAGTCCTATAAACCATTTTATCATCAATGATTTAGAGGACAAAGGAACAAGTAATTGCAAGTCATACCGTGGAAGGGAGACATGCTTCCTCTCTAGAGGTATCACTGGTGCACTTCTACCACTGTTTTCCTCGAGATATGCAAACTGCTTTCTAAAATGACCTATGGCACTGCATTTCAAATTATATTTACTTTAAACATAGAAAGGAAAAGGAAAGGCAATTGCTGCTACTCAGAAAAGGGAAAGGTGAGCTGGAGGGAGGAAGAAATTAGTACCTAGGATAGAGAAAATTAGTGCTTTCATTTCCATTCATGTAGTCTTTTAGCAGCTGTGGATGGTATTCCAGTATTTCCCGGTATAGCAGTTCCCGAACATCTTCCTTTGTTACCCTTCGCCTTTCAAACTCAAACTCCAACTTCGTGATTGGCTGACAGGAAGGTTCTCTCTCAACTTTGGCTAGGCCCTTAAAGTAAGGGTCAGCTAATGCCTATTATACAAAACTTGCATCAATCAGTTCAGCAATGAAATAAAGATAAGGAGCAGCAGGAAAAGCAGCTCCATTCATACATCAACAAGAATTGAATGCCATGACACCATTCTTAAGGCGAGCAAATGCAACAAAGCACACCTCTTCAGCAGTTGGTCGATCTTTTTGATCGAATGCTAGTAGCTTTTGCAGTAACCTGTGTGCCGAAGGATCTGCATTTGGAAATTTCTGTGCAAATGGCACAGGCTGTTTTTTCCTCATTTCTGTCAAGTATTTTCTTGCCTTGTCATTTCGTACCTGCATTTTAATCCAATACAAATTATGACCAATAACTTGAAAAGGAATTGCTGTGACCAACCGGGGGGGTGAGCGAGAGAGTCATACTCTAGAAATGGTTTCTAATGAAGGAGTCCCAAGAAGATCAGTGATCAAATCTAATTGATGAACAACGCTTTTACCCGGAAACAGTGGCTTCCCTGTCAATACCTCAGCAAAGATGCAGCCAATGCTCCAAATATCAATTGCTCGTGTATACTGCACCCCAAGTAGAAACACAAAAATAAGCAGTAGAATTATAGAGCTTTACACTGCAATTAAACCACTCCAGAGAAACAGACATAACCTGACACAGTTACCTGAATTGACAGATATTTCAACTTCCAGGAGAGTTCATAGTCCTCCCTGAACAACAATTATTTTAATCTAGGCATTACTGCTAACTATAAAGCACTCAATCATTTTATGGAGAAGTAAGCATTTTGCTTCAATGATGCAAGGACAACCAATTGTACTATATTTTCTGTTGCTTCATATCCAACAAAAGCTTATTGTAAAACAAGGAAATACCAAAATGATATTAAATATGCTGAACAATGACATAATAACTATAGCATTATTCAACAAAAGAAATAACCATAGTTTTAACAAAAATAATGTACCACTATAAAGCAACACTTGTAAGAAATTTAGGAATCAAGCACCAGTAAATTACATGTCGACCTATACCAAAATGTTAGTCCACTGTAGCCTATATCACGCTCCAACCAGGTTAGCTCTGGAAAAGAATGGCCACACATGGTAAATAAAAGCCATACCTTTGAAAAGAAAGATCCACACAGCTCTGGAGCTCTATACCATCTTGTAGCAACATAGTCCTGCAAGATGCATTTATTAATGAAAACTTCTTAACTGAGAGATGTTGCCAACTGATACTGGTTATAAAATGCTGGAATACATACCGTCCAGAAAACAGTGGTTGGTGTATCACTAAATGCTACTCTTGCCAGCCCAAAGTCACATACTTTAAGTTTGCAATTTGCATTTGCCAAAATATTCTTTGGTTTAAGATCTCTGTGGTACATATTTGCTGCAGCCAAACAACTTTAGTTCAGAAAAGAGGTAGATCAAAAGCATTACAATTTAAGCTGCATTTACACTGTTACACAAGATAATGACCAAGCATATATCTGTTTTCAAGGATTAGAGACGGAAAATTTTGACCCAAAAGCGGCCTTTGACAGAGCAGGTAAGAAAGAAACAGTCACCTGTATGCATATATTTCAGTGCACGTAACATCTGATAAAGAAAGAACTGATGGTGTTCCCTTGTCAAGTCATCATTAGCTTTGATGACTTGGTGAAGATCAGATTCCATAAGCTCAAAAACAACAAATATGTCTTTGAAATCTCTCTTTGAGGGTGGCAGCATGATTCTCTTAATCTCAACGATATCAGGATGCCGTAAAAGCCTAAGTAACTTTACTTCTCTCAAGATTCGAAAAGCATCAGAAATATGCTCAAAAACATTATTGATTTTCTTTATTGCCACTTTCTCTCCAGTATGAGTGTCAATTGCAGCACAAACAACTCCATAGCTTCCCTTTCCAATAACTTCTAGAATCTTGTATCTATTGGCATCCCCATACTCAGTGAAAAATTCCATCTCTTTTAAGTCCTGAAACAAGAAAAAAATTTCAGATTCAAGCATGCAATGATTTTGCTGCAGGGATTGCCTAGATAAAAAGCATCTAGAAACAAATTAATAAAAAAAAATAGAAAACATAAACACAAATCCAAGAGCCTCTGGATAAAAAAGACAAGCAGATGAAGCCTCTGTTAAAATGATAGCATACATAGAGCATATATTGGGAATTATATACAGATGCATGCATAACCAAAAATAAGATCCAGACAGTTCAACAAGCAAACGGAAATAAGTTGTATATTCCAAAGCAAACAAGACATACTAGTGTTCCAGGGGGGGGCCAACACTGGACACATATAAACCAATAATTTTATTGAACGATCATGCTAGGAGTGAACTAATCTCGAACTTGATTGTATGCCAAAAGATCATCATTACACTGAAAAAACTGCTTGAAGAATGAGATAGTGAAATCTCTCACAAATCAATACACATGAAAAACATTAGAAAAAAGAACCGAAGGATGAATAGCGGAGAAATTGTGCACCATCAACTTTAGGGAAAGGCATCAGGTTGCAATTGGTCACGGCTCACAATATGCATTAGTGAAGAATCAAATTCAGAATCTAATGGACTAGAATAGTGTCTAGCAATTGCAATACAGCACACAAAAATATCTAGTAAAACACCTTTATTTTCTGGAGGGAAGCAACATCAGTGAGAATCAGAACCATTTATCTGACTAATTAGGACCAGGAACAAAATTTTCAAGCATCAAACCCAAACCAATCAATTAGGTTATTCATAGTTTAGCAGTTCAGAAATGGGGAATTTCAGCTTGCATTTGTTCCAATAAGCATTGCGACAGACAAAACTGTAACCACTTCATGATCACAAAGCAACCAAAAGCTAAAAACAGATCATATTTTTTCATACAAGTAACAAAAGTATTAAAATTCTAGTTATAACTTATCAAGAGCATAAAAGTACAAATAATTAGCTTAAGTTTTCAAATTTTAAAATAAATCAGCAACCAAACCAAAGAATTAATTTACAAGTTAACTAGAAGTAGAATCCAACCACATTTCAAAACCAAACCAATTGACCATGAACTTAATGCAAATTAAGCATAAATAACCCCAAACTTCACATATTTACTTACTAATCTGATTAAGCCCAATTTTCTCAAATTACAAAACTTCATCCATTATCCTACACTTTCTCCCCACCCGAAAAGACAACATCAATAACCCAGATCCTAATTCAAAAGGATAATTTTCCACCTCAACAAAAACTAAACAGAACACCATCGAAAATCAAATTTTTCATCTTCCCTTAAGTTAAAGAAAGCCGCAAAATCCTAAAAATTCTTTTTTGATCAATTGGGTGGTTGAATTTGATAAAAATCCATTCAACTTCTTTTCTTTTAGTTTCTATTCCCCCGGAAGAAAAAATACCATACAATTAAGAATAAAAAACTTTAGCCAAAATCCAAATTTACCCAAATTGAATCAAAGAACCCAGATCCCAAATTCTTCAAAACAAGAGAATTCAAACTTTTTCAACAGAAAAATCAAGATTAATAGGAGAAAAAAAACAGAGAGAGAAAGGGAAACTAACCTTCTTTGGATGATCCTGTTGAGTCTTCTAGATTTTCAAAACCCACCACAAAACAATAAACACAAACAAGAAAACAACTTGTTCTCTTTTTATCTATTGTTTTAAACAAAAACAAAGGCTTTATTTTTATTTCTCCTTTAAGATAATAATTATAAAAAAAACAACTGCATTTGCCCAACAACCCCCACCAAATCTATTTCCTTCTCACTCTCTGCTTCAAAGTTATCTTCTTTTCAACAACCATCAACACCCCCACTTCAAATTCTTCACTCTCTCTCAAAACCCACCACCAAAAACTCAAAAAGCTTAAACTTTGAAACAAGAACCACCTCAATTGGTGAAATAAATTTTTAGAGGAAATCTGTGAGAAAGAGAGAAACGGTTGTTGTATGGATCTGAGGAGAAGAGAACAACGGAAAGAGAGAAACAAAGAGAGAATCACAACGGTGTTAAAATGAATGTTAAATAATGAGAAAACTAACTTGTCTTGTTATTGCTTCTCTTATTCCTTTATTTATATATTTATCTTTTTTACTCTCTTTTTTCAATTACTGTTAGAGGTAATTTTTTTACATTTTACATCAATTGTTTTGAAAATTATATAAAATATCCTTAGTTAACAAAAAAAAATTTCAAATTAATCAATATAATCTCATTTATATTATATCATAAAATCAACAAAAAAAAACAACATAATTTATTTTTTTTATTTTTATAATTAAAAAAAATCTCTTATCATAACCTAAATTGAGACTAAAATTCTATAAAATAAAAGATTTTGTTGTAATGTATAAAGATATATTTGGAATTGTAATAGTAATGACGGTTGAAAATGTTTTTTTGTTTAAAAATATATTAAAATAAAAAAAATATTTTTTAAAAATTATTTTTTATATCAACACATCAAAATAATTTAATAAGATAAAAAATAATTATTTCAAATAAAAAATTAAAAAAAATTTTAAAATATAATTTGCATTCCATTCTCAAAACTATTTTAAAAATGATAAATGGATGTGTGTTTATTTTTTAAATAATTTTTGTGGTTATGGTTAAAAAAATAAGTTTTAAAAAATATGATTAGTTATAATTAGTTGAATTTAGACATGTAAAAATTATGGTTGAAGTTTATATGTAGCAGAAAATATATATAAAATGTTTGATGGAACTGAAGTTGTGGTTGCTTTTCGAAATGTTTTTTTACTTGGAAATGCATTAAAATAATTTTTTTATTTTTCAAAAATTATTTTTAATATCAGCGCATCAAAATGATCTAAAAACACCAAAAATATATCAATTTGAAGTAAAGAAAAAAATAAAAAAAAAAATCAAACTTTTTTAAAAATATTTTTAAAACACAAAAATAAACAGGATGAATTTCAAACTTAATTTTTTAATAGATTGTCCATACAAAATACAATTTAATTTGTTACTAAATATCATAGTATATTTGTTTTTATTGCAAAGACAAAAGCTGATAAAAAAACAATCACAACCCAGAGAAGACCATAACTTTGAAAACGCTCGCCGAACATGAAAGCCAACACATACAGGGATGGTCTAAAAGAAGTTTGAGATGATTCTTGTTTAAAAAATCTTTGACCTTCGAAATATGTTTGCTAAATAATTTATCTTTGTCAAATCTCACAATCCTTTCAGGGGTAACTTTTCATGATGAAAAACAGCAAAAATCCAGATCTAGAAAGCAGATTTTTCCAAGAAGAATTTCCAGCACTAATTCAATACATCTCATCAAATGGAGTGGATAGCTTTGATAGCATTGAACTAAGCAAAATGTTGAATAATTAGCGCCAACCTAGTGGTTCTCAACCTTTCAGTTCATCGGCGATGGTATGCTGCACATTTTGTGATAGTTACCGAACAATTATAGCTTGATTATACAGGAATTCTTGGGTGGCTTTGTGTTAATTTTCTTGATAAAATAACTTCTGAAAGTGACAAATATGGTAAAGGGATTACATATTTCTTATCTGTCTTGCAGCAGGGAAGTGATGTTCCTACCTTGGAAAACCAAGCTGGTGAATCTCTATCCATCTACCATCAAAGAAAGCATTTTGTTTCCATCAGCTTGTCAGCTTCAACAATAGCAGAAAGCTCGAAGAACCCAAATAAGTTATTTTCAAAGAAGATGCTGAAAAAATATTTGTTTATGAAAATCAAGATTCTTCTACTGCATCTAAGACTGCCGGTATGTCAGATGATAGTGATTTTGTTATTTCCTGGAATTAGGTTAGGTTTGATTTTGCATGCACACAAAGTGTTCTGTGAAAGTTCTAGCTTCTTTTTTTTTTTATTACAAAGTTGTAATATTAATTTGATTATAGTTTGATGGTAAAGTTTAATATTTATATAAGGGTTTTTCATTATTAATTAAAATATAATTGTAATTTTTTATATAATTTTTTTTGATATTTTTTTAGGCGAGGTGAAGTGTTATAAATTTATAAATTTAATTATATAAATTGTAAGATTCATTTGTAAGATTTTTTTTTTTATAAATGTTTTGTAGTTATAGACTCTTTAATTATAATTATAAGCAAATTCAATAAATTTAAAAACTAAATAAAGCATTATATTTATTGAAGATTATTTATAAAATATATGGTCCTTCACTTTACTGAGATACATGCATGAAAAGTTTTAATTATTTATAAAATAATTAGTGACATCTTATTAATTACTTTTTAATACTTATTTTGAGGAGAGAGATAAACATAAAAAGAAGAGAGAATAAAAAATTCATAACACATAAAAAATAAAGATATTATCTCCATATAAAATTTTTATTTTCTATTATTTCTTTCTTCAAAATAAATATGAAAAGTAACTATCAAGAAGCCCCATTAGTAACTCCTTAAGCATCATAAGATTTATCTTTACATTGTCAATTGCCACTTACTATAAATATACATGTATGAGGATCATTCCATTCAATTCTATAGATTTTTTGAGTTAGGGTTATTTGGTTGTATTAGGGTTATTTTCAAATTTTAATTAATATTGTTTAATAAAACTTTTACTTTTTTTGCATTAGGGTTTTTTTTTCAAATTTTAATTATTTATGCTAATTCTCTTTTTAGTCCTCTTCTCTAAGAATAAAAAGTTATTTTTTTAATTATATGAAAAACACTCCTTCATAATCCTAAAAGGTAAAATCCTTAATTCTTATTTTAAATTTGCAATAGTGTACATAAATGATGTATTAATATTTTCAAAATCAACTACCGTTCATAATATATCAATCATTTGCAAAAATTGTTTAATATAACAAAATATAATGGATTGGTTGTTTTTTGCATAAAGATGTGTCAAATAAAGATATAGTTTTTAGGATATATAACATATTATGGATTAATAAATCCTATTAGTAGGTCAATTGAATTTGCAAATAAATTTTCAAATGAAATCAGAGAAAAAACTTAACATTAAAAGTTTATTGGATGACTTTATTATGTTAGAGAATTTTTTCCAATCTTAAATCAATAATCAACCCTTATAAAAGCATTTTAGGAAAAATTCTCCTATGTGTAATTCTCAAATGATTAAAATTTTTAAATCTTTTAAAAGTAAAGTTAAGAGTCTCATGTATCTAGGAATTTTTAATCGAAACAC
>Ga0325414_1007474_pt1 | contig 11575 bp, 4 predicted proteins | sample PopdelMetagenome_8_FD_206183 | JGI IMG/M metagenome (GOLD analysis project Ga0325414, IMG submission 206183) | Populus deltoides microbial communities from Bellville, Georgia, United States - Leaf-PdKOR-R3 | ecosystem: Host-associated > Plants > Phyllosphere > Phylloplane/Leaf | place: USA... | reverse complement strand
ACTATAATTTTGGAGCAAAAGAAGTCTCCCAATCATCTTGTTGTTGACAAGCCATCAAAGATGATAACTCTGTGGTAGCTATGCATCCTACTACCATGGAAAAGCTTTAGTTTTTTGGTGATGGCACGGCGCTAATTAAGACAGACAAGAAGCCAGCCGAAAAAAAGCTAGCTAGTTCTATTCAAACTTAGGGAGTGCTTGTTTTTATGATTGAACCTGTTTTTTAAATTATTTTTTTTCCAGAAAATGCATCAATTAATGTCAAAAATTAAAAAAAAAATTCAATTGAAAACATCTTCCATCTCATTACCGAACACACAAACGACAAGGTCTTTCTTGGAAGATCAGACAGGTGGATTGCCTAGCGGTAATCATCTACAGATGAGAAGTGTGAACATGCCTTTTAGGATAGGGAGTTCGCCCGCAAGAAACATGTAGTGAAAGATACAGAATCCAAAAAGGCTGCTGAAAATTTTGTGTCCATGAAGTCTGATTCTACAAGCAAGAAAAAGCGTATTCCCATGCAAGAGGTAGTCCAGTCTGATCCATTGCGTTTTTTTAGAGGAGCCATCACGTCTTCCAGGCTTCTCAGTGCTACCAAAGAAGTGAACCCTTTAATTCCCGGGATGTTTAGGGGCAGTACTGCTACAGTTTTTGCTTATGGGGCTACTGGCAGTGAAAAGACCTACACTATGCTGGGGACCAACTTGCTGCCAAGGCTAATGCCACTGGCCTTGTCCACTATCCTCTCTAAATGTCAGGGAACAGGAAGGAAGACATCAAAGCTAATGACGGGTTGTTGTGTAATACTCATACAAAAAAGCAAAACCATGTCAGATCCTATCAAGGTGGATGATTCAACAATAGTCGTTGGCTGCCGGAAGGGTAGATCCAATTTGAGTGTGATGGTCGCAACAGATGATTGCCAAGAATTGCTAGAAAGGTTTTCAGTTCGCATGGAAACCAAAAGAAAAAAGAAAAAGAAAAACCTCTTCAGTTTAAGAAAAAAGTTCAACGTTGATGAATCCATACTTCTCAGAAGCCGACCATGGGGACAAGGATCGTCTTGAAGGAGTAGGGTTTGATGATAACTAAGGATTTCCAGATGACAGCAAGTCCAATTTTGAAGTTAGAAACAGAAGTTGACGGGATCAGAATTCCTAACTTGAGCTCTGAGTTCTAATTTGTTACAATTTTTATTATTTATTTTTTAGCAAGTAGAATAGGATATAAGACTACATAAATATTCAATCAAGAATTAACAAGAAGAAAATATCAAGCACTTTCCAGAATTTCTTAACCTTTCTCTTTTTGAGTTTTCATCAGACCCAGAGAACAGGCATACTTTATCCCACATCCTTGATGTTGATACTTTAAATCATAAGCTGGATACTGAATCTGTGAAACTCTACACGACTCGGGCCATTACATGCTTTTGGGACATGGTGTTGAATCGACACATGTTAATGCCCGAACTAAGTCAATGCAACTTACCACTCGCAACATCAGTCTCCAGAAGTTCTCCAGAAGATCCCCTATGATCCTCACCCGGATAATCCAAATTAGTGGACAGTATGCCAACAGGAGACTAGCATACGGATTAAACCATTATCAGCGCTGGCATCAATGGCAGAGAAGGTGAAGCAAAAATATTCTGAAAAGTTCATGCAGAACAGTGCCAAAGGTTGAAAGGTTATGGAGAGAATGTGCAAGTATCTTGAAGCTGAATCTAGGGGCTCTGTCATGTGATCTGGTCTCCTGGTTACGATTTCACTATCGTCAGCCCTTCAGGCTATGAAGCCTTTTAGACTAGAAAATACCAAGACCTTCTTAGAGTAGAAAATAACTACGGTGCTTCATGGATCCATGTGCAAATTTGCGGTTAAATTAAGCCAGATCGGGTTTATCTATATCCTAATCATTATCTTTCATGTTAAAAACTTAGATATTAATACATTATTCATCATCGGATCTCGGGTATCCGTTATCCAAATATTATTTATTATATAATAAAAGATAAAACAGTAATATATATATATTGATGACAATGAACAGATGGTGCTGAACAAACGTAAGGAAAAGAAAAACAAGTTGTGTGGAAGATTATTTTATTCATTGCATAACTCTCTTAAATAGAGTTTTTGTCTGACAGAAGAACAATCAAATCTGCTGATTACATAGCAGACTTCTAATACAAAACCAAGAGAATAAAAACAGAGTTTTATTCCTAAAGAATTGGTCTTCAAGTAGAAATCTCCCCGCGGATCTTCTCCTTGCAACACTCGTGATCTTCTGCAGCTTTTAAGATCAATATCAATGAGGTTGGATTTAATAGAATATGGATTCTCTCTTCCACTGTGGAGTTAATTTAGCTAAATTATGTCCAAAAGCTTCAAGTTCTTGTTCACTTCTGCAATCACTCTTTTGGTGGAAAAACAAAATGGCCGTAGCTTGTCTTTGAGATCATTTCAGTGCAAACCAGAGCATGCTATTCTTACTGAAGTATTAAACTCAATGCTTGAGCAACCTGCATTCTGCTGCTATAGAATCTTTCTCCTCCATTCCTGGGACCTGTGCAGAAGTTGGTCCACTTGATAACGAAGTAACATACAAATCTAGTAGGATATTGTTAATCTTTTCCAAATATTCTTCGTAAAATAATGGGATCCACTCATTCAAAAATCCACCGCTCTTTTTCAAAGTGGTTAAACTTGGAATGTCCAGAAGGCTAGCTCAAGAAATTTAGAACACATATTTTGATTTAATTCGAGTTTCTAATTAAATTAAATAAAATACTGACCTATAAAACCTAGTTAATCTAAACTAATTTTATTTTCAACAAGTACCAATTACTAACAAGACCCGTCGAGTATTGAAGGAAACACCGCCCCCATTAAGAAATGCCGTCTTTATGGCTTGATTACCTTTCTCATACTGGCATATCATTGCCCATGAAGATAACCAACCTCGAAAGAATATGATGTAATAAAATTTAGGTACAGCATCTGCAAATCTGAAATTAGATACCAGTAGCAGCCACACCATAAATGGGATTCAGGAACGCTAGTAATGCCACGAAAGCCATAATAAAAATTTACAAAGGTACACACGAGCGTCCATGGATGTTTTATGATACTGCTAGAGAGAAATGCCATATGAAACAGGATGACACGTTACAAACTTGACCATGACAAAGTCCTTCAAACCAGAGCATAGATTAAGACTTAAAACATTGGGGCCAACATACAAACTCTCGGCAATCATAAGATATGGAGTTTTCATACTGCAGAGATGTCCTAAACTGCCTTGCTTCTCCCCATAGACGACAATTAAAAAAGGGCACCTGATACGACACTCGGCCAACTCAGAAGCCCCAAAGATAAAATGTGCATCATATTTCAGAACATGAAACTTCATCCCATCAGATCTTCAGATTTTATCAAGCTTCTCTGCCTTGACAACAGGGTTGGCTTTTGCTATTGCTTCACGGGCAGCAGTACGGTAATCAAATGGGCAGTCATGTTTGTCTGAGTAGCGATGAGATGCACAAAAGAGGTCACCACATCGACACTTAAACCCTGTTAAACCAACTCTTTTCTTGCAAGAGGTGCACCGGCTTGGCCCCTCCTTCGGCTTTGCCTCAACTCTCTCCCCTGAAACTGAAGCACAGGATGGCTGCACAGTGATGGTCTTAGGCTCCACTGCATTGATTTGGACATTAATGGTGTCAGCAATAACAGGTTCATTCACATTGCTGCTTGCCGATCCATTCACAATACTTCCAATTGATGATGCAGCAAGCTTAGTCTGCTCCTGTTTTAACAGCATATCCTTGTGGCACTTTGAACACATGTTCATAGTAGCTGCACTTCCAAAGAAGCCACAATTGTTAACGCACAAAATAGGACGTTCTGGAGGAGCTTGGCATCCTGTCTCGTCACGGTCCATTTTTAGCTTCTCCTGCATCACACCAGAATATCAATATAAGCAAGAGAAGATGAATATTAAAAAGGATTTCAATTTATCATAACAGTGGTTAAGAACGCATATTCAAGCACCAGGTAAATGCAAAAGCAAAGTTATCCATACAACAATGTGCCCAGTCAAATGTATTATAACCTCTCTTGCCAGAACAAAAGCTCTGACAGTAATTTCTAAAAAAAGAGTTGAGTATACCCAAAACAAAATTTCAAAAGAGTTCCAAAAAGAAAAAGTGAACCTTTAAGCTTATGATGGATATTAAGTAGCATCAGCTGAGCAATACCAAATAACATGCACATAGACAGGGGCAAATTTGACATTTCATAATTTGAATCATTCCTTCTCAGTATGCCTTTAGATTCCTTGAAAACAAGAGTTTCATGTATAACCACCCACCCCCTTCCAAAAAACCAGGATTCTTGAGAGCAAAAGACAAGGAACCATGTGACTTCTGTGAACCTTAGGCAGGTTTTAACTTGCACAGTTAAGTATATTAAGCTGCTTTAATGTAGTAATGAGGAAACACACAAGATTTATATGATGAGGCTTGGAAGACAATAGGAGAGGAGAAAGAAAGAATAAGGCAGCATAAGCGAGGTAAGGAAAAGTTGAGGACATAAGAAAGGATTGGAAAATTTGAGGATACAAGTAGGTATAGAAACATCAAGGGAACTAAGTCATTTAATATGATGGAAAAAGAATCAGGAAACAAGAAATTATGAAGCAAGTGCTAACCTTAGATGATCATTGTAATATCTACAAGGTCTCACAATTCATGTGGTATAGACATAGAGCTACATCTTTCAATTCAGAAAGATAGTCACACAGGGAGAGCTATATACTTCAATGTTCAAAGAGCTAGATAAAAAGAAGGGAACATTCCAGAGGATATTAAGACCTTACAAGCTGAGATACAAGTCAATTTTGGTTTATCTAGAATGAAGATCAGAACATCTTGTCATGGCAGACAAGATCATGTAATGGTGGAGAAGGCAGTTTAGCAAGGAGTTTACTGAAGACATCTTGTAATCTAACCAGCCCATGAGAGGAGACAAAAATGTTAGCTATACAAGTGGGATTTGGACAGCATATATAAAGATATTTCTAAAGAAGACCACAGGATGTGAAATACAATTAAAAGTTTGAGTATTTGGGGGAGATGGAATTGTAATTGGTGTTGTTGAACAAACCATTCTAGAAGATACTAAAGAAGAACAAGATGCCTGATGATCAGAGTACCATGTATAAGGATGGTGGAATTGAAAAAAGAGAAAAGGGATCTATGTTTCTATCCCAATTAAGAATGAATCTTATTGATTTGAGGTAAATCAAGCTCATAGAGATATAGCTTCATGGTGTTCTATGTTTAGCCTGATTTCACAAATCACAAGCATTATAAGGAAGTAAACTCATTCTTTCATGTTTACCTCTATATGCACACAAAAAAATAATTTATTTTGTCTCACACTCATGCCTGAAAGTATCTTTTTAGAGATAGATTATACCAATCTTCTTCACATTCTTTCATGTTTACCTCTATATGCACACAAAACCAGTTTTGAGGTTTGAACTGAAGACAACTCAACCAACTGGAAATGAATCTCAAAACATTTCATTACATAAGTAGACATAGTAAAATTGAATAACAAAAACCATCAAAAGTCAACAACATACATATCACAAGCGACGAAACAGCAACAAAGACCTTAACATTCATGTTCTTTAAACAAATCCTCAACCACACCAATAGTATCAAACATAAGTAAAAACAGAAAACCAGACCAAAATAGCAAAACTAGAAACCAAAAGCACAACCCCAGACCCCCTCCCCCCAATAACATCTCCTTGTTTTCCCTTTTGAACATTAAAACCTGACAAAGACCTTAAATTTTTTATCTTTTTCCTTCATGCCAAAACCAAACCAGAACCCATAAAAACACTCATGTCCATAATCCTACAATTGTTAAAAAAAAAAAATTCAAAAGCTACCAGCAACAAATATATGCATAAACATGCTCATAAACACCTCACGTGCATGATATATGCATATCAGGTATAGAGACTAACCTAGTTAAACAATAAATGGTTCCTTTTGAGCCGATCTTAGCTCAAAACTGCATAAAAAATCCCTGCTTTTATCAAATGAAACCAAACAAACAAATAAATAAATAAATAAAAAGGCAAGAAACCCATTAAAACACTAAAAACAGAGAAAAAAATCATAACCTTGTAAGAAATGGACCAGATCACCCAGAAGAGAGAGAGGGGGGGGAGAGAGAGCCAAGCCAGTCAGAGAGGAGGGGGAGAGAGACAGACAGAGAGTTTTTTGTTTGAGTTTTCTCTTCCTCTTTTGAGATTTTCTTTTTATTTTTATAATTTTGATGGTCTCCTACTCAATAATTTCTCTTTGATTTTTGAAAGGGTAAAACTATATTTCAGTCCCTAAAGAATCATATAATTATTTCACTTTGATTTATATAGTTTGAGATTGTTTTATTTTCAATCCCATATTATGAGTAATTACTATATTTTAAAGAAAGAAATCATATGAAGTAAAATTTTATTGGAAATAATTATATCTTAATAAATCTCTTTGGATTCCACACTAATTACAAATAACTATATTTATCTCAACAAATATTTAATTTATATAACATTTGTATCAATTCATTCATTAAATATATTATAACTCTCACATTAAATGTTTTCAAAAATTCAGCATGGTCTTGCATTAAATAGCAAATAGCATTTAATTATGAAGAGATTTTTGATGTTTTAGGAGTTTTTTTTAAATAAATAATCATTTTACATTAAAATTATATAAAATAATATCAAAGACCCCATTAATTAAAAAAATATAATCTCATGTGGTGTGTAAAAATAAATTTTTCTATTAAATTCCTCCATGATGAAAATTAGAATTGATACTAACTTATAAAATATTTAGATAAAAAAAATATTACACGTGTGTATATCTATTATATTAAATAATTTATATTTTTTTCTGAATATTATAAAAGATATGAAAGTTATCTAATAAATAAATAAGAGATAAAGAAGGTTTGAAATAAGGAGACTTCAATAATTTTCTTTTTTAGCCATCCATGATGGCGGATTCGTAGAAACTTTCTAAAAAAGAAAACTTATAAACTATATAGATTGACATGAAATAATTTTAAATATATAAGGACTACAATGTAATTTACCCTTTAAAATACCAAAAACAAACAACTAAATAAAAAGATTTCTCTTTCTGCCAGCCAACCGAGCCATCTTTATTGATGGGGGTATACGTGTTGGCATTCTACTGGATGCGCGTGTACCTTTTTAGATTTCCTTTTTTGTCCTCATGATGCTTGCTAGTTAACGGCTTTTGCCATTTTAGAAACGAGACATGTTAACTCCACCTGCCTGTTGCTATACAGGGCAGGAATGTGCTGACGTGCCACCTTGGATGCTCAGACGACATGACATGCTTGAAAATGACATGTCGTTGCTGTTGTGTCACCTAATCCATCCATAATGTGACATTCCATATTCCCATGGTGAAAAATCACCACCTTTGCCATTTTTTGAAGATACTTTTTATGCCATTACTAGACTCATATTCATATTGGGATTGGTGCATTAACGATAAAAAGATTTAATTAAAATTTAAAATAATTAATTCATACCGTTATTATCAATTTATTTATCCAAAATTAGGTTTCAAGATTTATGTATTTACTTTTATTGATTGATATTGTTTCCATATATGTTATACACTATAAATTAATATTATTAAACTTGGTATGGTTTAAGAAGTTTATCTAGGATCCGGTAACTCAAGACTTGGTTTAGGTTAGTTTTCAAATAATTAGATGGGAGTTGATTTAATTAAATTTGAGTGATTCAATAAGTGAATTATTGATTTATTCACCCAATTAAAATCTAAATTGATTTTTTAAAAATATTTTTTTCAATACAACATAATTTTATCACGGAAAATTAAGGGAGTGTTTATGGAATATTAATTGATAGTCGGTAAAGGTAGGATTGTTTTTATAAAAAATTTCTTTATTAAGCAATGGGCATGGAAGGGTGAATGGGTCAATATTAACATGTACGTAACCATAACAAGTTAGCTTGATATATTCATTGACCTTATGATGATTATTATTATTATTTGAAAAAATAAATATTGCAAAACTTATTGAATTTCGACTAAATTAACTCTTTCAAATGTCTAAATCATGCTCCTTTCACCATCTTAGATATGAATTTTTAATTATTAGAATGTGTTCTCGATGATTCTTTACTCTCAACCTTCCACAATTGGGTTGAAGACAATATTTTAAGGCTATCACTCTAATGGAAAAACTTTATCCATTTTTTTTTAATTTATGCAATTTTTTTAATTTTCAATTTCTTTTTTTTTTGGGATAAATACCAAAAGCGGGAGGATAAACACAAGCAAAGTTGGGCCAGCAACACTTTACCACAAGACCACACAAGTAAAGTTGATTTTCGAAGGCAAGAGATTTTTCCTACTTATGAGTGCCTTTTGTTGTTGGCTTCTAAGTTCTGAGTATCTACGTGATGATGCAGGGATTAAAGCTTGGAAATAAAAGATTTATTTTCTCTATAGTTTTAAGTTTAAGTTTAAATTTTATAGTTATTTATATAATGGTTACTAGAGGCTTATATAATTATTAATTTTAAAATTTGTAGAATTAGTTAAGATATATATAAATTAATCCGGACACCTATATTAAATTAAAAAAAAAGTAAAGTTGATTTTCGAAGGCAAGAGATTTTTCCTACTTATGAGTGCCTTTTGTTGTTGGCTTCCAATGCAGTGCACGGCGGCGGATGTTTGAGGCGCACGCGGGCCTCTTGTCATGGCCAAAATTATGCTTTATCAAAGAGTAAACTAGGCTGCTTCTTAACTCCATTGCCGACAATGTTTGGATTTGCCATGGTTCTTTTATTTAATTATACAGAAAAAGCTTTTGATTAGTTAACTAATTTATATTTTTTATACTATATATATATATATAATTGTATTTTGTAGAGGTTAAAATAATTTATTTTTTATTCATGAAAACTTGTTTTTATTTATTTATTTTACATATAAAAATCTATCGAATAACAATTTTAACCAATACACGTATTTTTTAAAAAACCATAATTAAAAATATTTTTTAAAAAATAAATTTTAAGTGTAATCATAAAATCTATTATTGGGGGCAATGGGAGTTAGGTGTGCGGGTGAGAGATCCTAAGGTATTTCCTTCCCCGTTCTCTTAATCTATGGTTTTTCATGCTTCTCTTCCTTTCTTTTTCGCTAAATAGTTGTTAAATCTATTATGACTTATGGAGTTTTTAATGGAAGTAGATCAAAGCTAAAACTTAATTTATCTGACTAAATTTTTAATGACTTTGGATAAATTAAGCTAGATTAACATTAAAAAAATTAAAAAAATAAAACAATGTTATTTTTTATAGAAAATAATAATTGATTAATTTTTTAAGTCAATCATACACATGCTAGTTTCACCTCTATGATTTTCTATTAATGTCGTGCTCTCAATCCTTAGCTGCACATTTTTATTATTATTATTAATGTGGGTGTTTAAGTCAACTTGCGTGCATCTCAATTAATTCTACGAGTCTTGAAGTTAACAACCATGTAAATTTCCAGTGGCTATCATATTAGCAACCACAGGGTTTGAACCTGAAATCACAGGGGAAGCAAACAACTTGTTCTAAATTCTTACTACTGGACCACCTACTAGATGGTTACATATATTTTTATTATCATGAAAACTGGTTTTGCTTAATCATCTCATGTATATCAATGAAGTGTTGGTCTAGCGGTTAATGCACTGCTATATTTTTACAAGAGTGAGAATAAAAATTTGATTCTTAAAAAGTGTATTTATTAAAAGAGGCAACGACGAACTCCAAATAAAACTAATCTGATCCTTTAAAAGGGTATTAAAATACTCGAGTAAGAACAAAAGAAAAAAAAAAATTTCTCACCTTATGTACAATTTTTTTTTCCTTGACATTATTACCAAGCTGACGCTGTTGACATAGACTGTGAAAATGTTTTTTTCTATGAATTCTTTAGTTCTAGACACCACCCGATCTGTAAATAAATAAATAAAATTATCAAAGATACAGTTAATAGTTTTTATCTTCCATGAAAATTGGAAAACACTTTCTTCCACCTCAAGCTTCTTTTATTTTTAACTGAAAGTGAACCCTGACCATATATATTTTTACAATTTAGTCAAATATAAATAAATCAGGAGAATAATTAAACCCTTTTCAGCAAACAAATAATATCACAAAAGGTTTCTTTTTAATCCCAGTTCAATGCTACTTGTTTTATTGCTATTACAATCTTACTCATGAAACTCAACCGTCCATTTTAAACTTAAACTAAACTAAATTTTATAAAAAATATAAAAATTAACTTGATATTATTCTATTTTTTTAATCTTTTTTTAAAAATTAGTCACGAGTTCACCCGTGCTACTCATGAACCAAACTTTATAACTATGGATACCCAATCAGGTTAATTGAAGAATGATTAAAATGAACTTACACTGATAGCATACACCAAGAAATTATTATAAAAATTCAAAATTCAAATTCCATTTTTTATATTTCAGCTGCTTGATTGACCATTAATTCATATCCTTTTTAATGGGAAGAATTCCTGGAGGTGTGGCGTGTGAATCCAAGCATGGCTCCAAAAAGCTATGGCCCTACCACATGGATGAAGAATTAACAAGATTGAATTGATGTCAAAATGCATGGGTACAAGAGAGATTTTTCAGCCCATTAAAAGCTACAAAACAGTGTAGATAATGCAGCCATGGAGGGAAGAAAAAACAACAGCCAAGGCACCCTGTTGTAGCCCAGATAAGAAGAAAAAACTTGGACAGACCAAAAAAATGCCCCCTAAATTTTGGATCAGTAACAATTTTATCCTCCAACAAATTTTCGTGTCCATCTTGATTCCTCAATTAGAACTTCCGGTAGAGTGCTTATGATAACATTTCTTACAAAACAAATTTCATTTTTAAGAAAAAAAAGTATGATTTGAAAGGTATCCATACTCAAATGTGGATGAAAAGAGCTAGTTGAAAATATATTAAGATATAAAATTACAATAATTAAACTCGATTCGAGTTATGGATTGAATAGATTAACTCGAGTTAATCAAGACAATTTTATTTTAATTTTTTAAAATTAAAATGATATTGTTTTTGAAAAAAATTATAAAAACAATCTAATTTTTTATTAGGTTTTGATCGACATCAAATATTAACTCGTAAGGTTAACTAGATCGAGTTAATTTTTCTTGAACACCTAACCTCAATCACGGTGTGGATCAGTCAAGTCCCAACCTTACCTGTTGGGCATAGCCAGATTGGACAAGCTGAGTTTAATAATTATTTATAAAAGTGATACAAAAATCTGTTGAGGCTGTCTATGTACTCAGACACATTTTTAAGTTTGTCAAAAGATGTTTGATTTATAGAATAAACCTTTAGTTAAGAGGATAGTGACCCACCAACCACTCATGGCAGTAATGATA
>Ga0325414_1007471_pt1 | contig 11577 bp, 8 predicted proteins | sample PopdelMetagenome_8_FD_206183 | JGI IMG/M metagenome (GOLD analysis project Ga0325414, IMG submission 206183) | Populus deltoides microbial communities from Bellville, Georgia, United States - Leaf-PdKOR-R3 | ecosystem: Host-associated > Plants > Phyllosphere > Phylloplane/Leaf | place: USA... | reverse complement strand
AAAAGAACCTAGTATTTTATTGTGTATATACTCACAATTTACTGGGGATTTATATAGTAAATTTATCATTTTACCTTTGCCATGCAAATACATTTAGCTTTGATAGGAGGATAACTCAGTCTTTTAGTAAGGGTTCAAGTGTCATTGCCAAAATCATAAGGGGCATTATAGCCACCTCATATTTTTATATTTTTATTGCACAGTAAAATTACTAAATTACTCTTAAAAGTTATTTTCATTTAATTACTTTAAGGGATATTGTTTGTTTTTAACTTTTTATTTTTAAAATCAAATTGACTAAATTACTTCTAAAATCAAATTTCTTAAGGCTTGCGTTTGGGGGTGTTATGTCATTTTCTATAGGTTTTTATGTTACTATTAAGGTGGGTTAGGGGCGATCTAGTCTTTCTTCATTTTAAAAAATTATTAAAAAAACAAAGTTGTTGGCGTATAGGGCAACTTTGTGCTCTTTAAACAACGCGTGAGCAATCTTCTGATGGAGGAACACCAACTTCCACTAAAGCGTTTGAAGCTCCATGATGCTTTCTTTCACGTGGAGAAGCACGTGTGGTTTTTACAGTGATGAGTTGTCACCTGGCCGCCCCTTTTTCTTTTTTTTTCCTCTTCTCTCTCTCCTCTCCATTGAAATTCATGTTGGCCATTAAAAAAAAACAATTATGTCCTCTTATCTTATGGCATTTCATATTTGGCTATCAATGTTTTGATTTCTAAGTTTAATTATTAGCATTTTAATTAAATTTTAATTTGTTTTCAATTTTATCCTTGAATCCATAATCTTGATATTTAATTTTTTTTCATGTTTGGTTTTGTTTTTTTGGTTTTTATTTTTGTTCTTGATTCTTTGTGAATTTGATTTTTCTTTTTAGTTTTACCCTTTAATTCAAAGTTTGATGATATTTAAGGTTTGACTCTTAATGTTTTGATTTTAAATCTTGATTCTTAGTCCTTTTATCAAATTTTAATTTGTTTTCAATTTCATTATTTGATCCATGATCTTGGTTTTTTATATTTTTCAAATTTGATCATCTTTCTCATTCTCTCAATTTTTATTTTTTTTTGTTTTGAATTCTTTTGTTAATTTGATTTTTCTTTTCAATTTCTCAATTTAATTTAAGATTTTAGATTGTCCTCTTATTTTTTGGGAGTCGATCTAGGACAAGTACTGAGTCACGGGTCAAGTAGGTTGACTTAAGTTAACCAAATCTTTTTATTTTATAAAAAAGTAAAAATAACATCATTTTGGAAAATAATAAAGGAAAATAGTTAACGGGTTTGACCCTATTTTGATAGGTTTGCCATAGGTTGACCGAGTCATAGGTCAACCGGTATTTTTTTTTAATCATTTCACACCATGTCAATTCTTCCCAAATTTATTTTGAAACCTTACACGTCTTGAGCCTCGGGTCACCTGAGTCATGGGTTATCCAATTGGGTAGACTCGAGTTTTAAAATGGTGGTTTTTCATATGGGTTGCTTCCAATTTAGTTACTAGTTAGACTCGTGGTTTTGAAAAGTTTACGAGAGTTGATATCATTTGTTTTTCAATTACACCATTTGAAGTTGTTCATCTTGAAAAATAAACTTTTTTTTTTATTTTCTTTGGTTTCCTTTCCATCAAGTTATCCCCATCTTATGATTTAGGAATTAGGTTTGACCGAGTGGCCTAGGTATTTTTTAAGATTTCTCTTTTTTATTGTATTCGGTTTCATTTTTCAATATTTTATTCTTTTTAAAATCAAACCTTATTTTTCTCCTATTTTTTCTTTTATTTTGTTATCTCGTTCGAGAGTTTTGGTGACATCATCTAAATTTTCTAGTTTTTTTTTAGAATTTTTTTGTTCACTATTATTTTATTTCATCTTTGTATGTTTGGATTCCCAGGGATTGACAATTGTAATTTTTTTCAATTTTTTTTTATGATATCGAGTTATGGATTTTTTCTCCTTTTTTAAAATACATTGATAATGCTTGAGCAATATTTTTTACATTACGGAGAATTTGGTTTGACCCTCATTGAAGCGCGGGTTACCTATCTAGTTAGAATTATATGTGGTTTAAAAATTAAATATTGGAATAATATAAGCAAAAAAATAAATAGAAACAGAACCAAATCAAACTAAATAAAATCGCGAGGGACCAAATCTTGAGCGAGTAAAATAGTTATAGAAATAAATAGATAAAATATGCGGAGAAACGAAAGTGAATCCATAACGTTAACACAAAAAAAAACGCATAGACAGAATCTCTCCTTTTTTTTTTTATTGACAAAAGAACCCTTGAAAATCCAGAGAATCCTTTCTTTCTCTCTATATACGTGTAGATCTCTACATGTCTGCATCTCTCCCTCCTCTCTTTGTGCTTCAGAGATTTTATCAAAACAACATAAACTTTTAGTCTTTTTTGAAAGAAAAAAATGGGCTCGGTTCCACCTGAACTGAGCTTGGATTTTGTTAGGCCTTCTTCAACAACAAAAACATTTACTTCAGCAATAAAAACATTTACGTTTTTGCCTGAAACGATAACTGATTTTCTCAAGGAGGTTTCCATGATCGGTGATGCTTCAGTGAAGGGTTTGAAAGTTGATAGTTTTCTTAATGACTTGGAAGAAGAAAAGACAAAGATCGATGCTTTTAAACGAGAGTTACCTCTTTGCATGCTCCTTCTGAATGATGGTTGGTTTACTCCCTTTTCTTTAATGGGTTTTGATTAATGGGGTATTTTGAATTTTCAGTTTCATGAGTTGTATCCATGGAAAAATCAGTTTGGAAAAATGGGTTTTGTTTTTTTTGATGATTTTGATTAATGGGTTGTCTTTGGCTTAAAGAACTAAGTTTAAGATGGATTTTTTTGGTTGTTGATGATGTGATCAATGTTTTTTTTGCTGCCGTGTTTCATGTTGCAGCAATTCAAGTTGTGAGGCAGGAGTTGATGCAATGTGGAACATCAAACAATCAACAACCAGTATTGGAAGAATTCATTCCCTTGAAGAAAAAAATCGATGATCATGGTGATGATCGTGAAAGTGATGGTTTAATAAAGGAGAAAGACTCTATAGACAAGAAAAACTGGATGAGTTCCGTTCAGTTATGGATTACTGATGATCATCATCCCTCTACTGATTACTTGTTTGATGCAAAACAAAGCTTCAAATTAGAATCTAAGGTATAACAATAATAACTTTAATTGAAGTTCATGTGATGTGTTTTTAACTTGAAGTCTTAAAAAGGAAGAGAACATGGAAAATGATTTTTTTTTCTTTTTTTTATGATTTTGTGTTTTGTTTTAGACAAACAAGAAAGCAAATCAATATGTGAATGAGGATGCATTCCAGGCTTGTAAAGGCAGGACTGCAGCAAGAACATTTATGCCATTTAAAGCCTACCCTGGTTCGTCACGGAAAGAGGATGACAGTAATAGAGAGGAATTGCCGGTTCCTGCTCTTTCTCTTTTAACTCCTGGAATTAAGAGCATGAAAGAGGAATCCAACTCTACAGGTTCAAGAAGCGGTTGTAGTAGATCAGTTTCTACTACTGCCCCGAATTCAGAATCAAATTTACGAAATGGACCTCAATCCCAGCAGCAGAGTTCTAGGAAGCATAGGAGGTGCTGGTCACCAGAGTTGCACCGTCAGTTTGTCAATGCTTTACAGCAACTTGGAGGCGCTCAAGGTTAGTATAAATTTGAATCCAGGTCTTTTGGTTTTAGAATCATGGTTGTGTGGGCTTATGTATATTGTTGGATGAGAATGATAGATGGGATGCAAAATTATAGTTATGCTTGGCTTGAAAGATGAAAATCATGAAGAGTTTTAGGTAAATTCTTATGTTGGCTAGAAACATGGAGATGAGATGAGAGATTAACAATATGTGTAAACTTGATGAATCCACTGGAAATTGAAAGTAGAATTTTTCATTTATTGCATTGCATTTCTGCTCATTGATTCAATTTTCGGAAGTATCTAATTCGATTCTATTGGGCATTTTATAGTTGCTACTCCCAAGCAGATTAGAGAACTTATGCAAGTTGATGGCTTGACCAATGATGAAGTGAAGAGTCATTTGCAAGTGAGTGTTCCATTTCATCTCTTTCTCATGCTTCATTTATAGAAGCATGGGTAAAAGGAAAGAAAATGCTTCAAGTATCGAAGCAATTTCCTTTTCCCTTGCTCATTGCAAGGGACATATCAGGTTTTTAAGTTCTGATAGAACTTTCTTCTTGTTGCAGAAATACCGACTTCATACACGGAGAGTGCCACCAGCTACAGCCTCCGCCCCTGCAAACCAATCTGCTATTGTTTTGGGGGGTTTGTGGATGGCCCAAGATCAGTATGGTGACTCCTCAAAGGCTAACAGTTCCAAGTCTGGCTCTCCCCAAGGTCCTCTGCAGCTAGCTGTAAACACAGGAGGGACCTCCACTACAGGAGGTGATAGCATGGAGGATGACGAAGATGCAAAATCTGAGGGCTATAGCTGGAAAAGTCACATTCACAGATCAGGAAAAGATGTATAGAGTTTGTCCACCATGAATTTTGCAGATAAACTATACATGATAGGATTATATAATTATAGAAATAATACTAGAAAAATCACATAATTAAAGGGGAAGGTTCTTGAGAATGAGTGACGCTGTTAAATTTTGCAGGATTAGCTTTCTTTCTGTCTTAAAATTGAGTGTCTGTATTTGGTTGGAATTGGTATAAAATTCTAAGACCCTTTGTGTTCATGGAATAGACTAGGCCTCTTTTCTTACCATTGATATTCTTTCCAAACATCATTGTTTAGAACTTGTGTTTGCCAAACTTTTCCAGCAAACGTGAGGTTTTGGAATAGATATTGCCAGAGATTTTCGTTCAACAGTTTCCTTTTGATGATTTTGAAGTTGAGGTGGAATTAGCTTATGAAACTGTCAACTTTGAACTCATTCTCTGGAAGTGCACCTGCTTCTTGTTGACTATTGGTGCGCATTTTATGCCCTCTCTTCTGCTTTGAGACTTCTGAATGTGGAACTCTGACGTGGAAAACCATAATATGTCCTCAATCTGTCGCCTGAAAGACCAAGAAAAGGAGAAAAGGAAAATAAATTTTGAAGTAACGCAGCCAAAAATTTCACCCAGGATAATCATAGGATTCCTAGTCTTCTGTAATTTTAGCCAGTTCCCTAAGGGGTACATAAGCAGGAAGTCAGGAATATTTCATTGTCAATGTTGATTGTTCCTTAGGGTTTTTGTGAAGCTTCACAAAGAATTTTGAAAGGTCTTATCAGTCAAGGCACAGTATCTTTGAACTGTATTTCTTCTTCTTCCCGATAAGAATATCAGAACCAGCAGGCCCTTCAATAAGGGCTGAGCCAAACACGAGCACTAGAAACAAGAAAAGGGTGTCAGCTTCGTCACCTTACATTCCCGGTTGGTCCAACCATATTATTATCCGGTCACTCCCTAAGCTACCCTTTACCCTTTTTGGATGCTTGGTGTGTTGCTTGTAATTGTTGTGATCATGATTGTGATATATTGGGAATTATTCTGTTCTCCATGGCCATTATTAAATGGACAAGGATGAGCCTAAACACGCCTCAAAGAAATTATTGTTTCAATGTATGCTCAAATTGGATGGTGGTGGTGGTGTTTTGGCTGTGCAAGATGACAAGACAAGATCGATACTTATCCCAGTGAGAATATTATAGGTTTATATTCCTTTATTTTCTTCCGATTATGTACTCTCAAGTTATTATTGAATCAGGGTTCTTAAATTCAAGGAAAAGATAAGATGGACAAGCATGAAGTTGACATTATTCTTCCAAATTTGGCTCACCAAAGCATTCATTTCTGCTATCCAAACTGAATAAGGTATGTATGGGAAGCGAGAATCTGGCCAGCAATGATCATGACTATAGGCCCAATTGCGGATCACTGTTCTGGTAAATACAAGAAAAAAATACAGTTAGAGCTGCAGAATTTGATTCCCCTCATCCCACTCTTCGGTTCTCACGACTCTGTAAATCTTTTTTAGGCTGTTCTTATCCTTGAATGTCCATGGCTTCTCTGTTCTCTAAATCAATAAAATAACCCTCTCTATATTGAGAAACATTTATCATTAGGTAAACAAGTTTAAACTCTAAAGCTATAATGAAGCTTATCAGTATATATGATTTTGTGCCAGCTTGACTGAATTATGTGGTCTCCAAACAGCTTCTTGCTTAGTCAATTGTCAAAAATCCTAGATTTTATCCTTTCACCTAACCCAGGATCCCACTTTTTTTTTTTTTTTAAAAAAAACACAATCAAGTGTAATGCTTATCTGGGTCCATGACAAAACAGTCTCTCTCACAAACAGAGAGAATCTTGTAGGCAAGTTATAATGAAGGAACCAGCACAGATAGGTCCACTTGAAATGAGGTGTAAATTGTTTGGTGAAAGAAGTGAGTGAAAATGATGGATCCTCTCATTAAATTCTCACCCTGAACAATTTGTGCACACAGGATTTTTCAATTCAAAGGACTGTTCTGCTTCTTTTATTCAGATGATATAGAATAGAATACAAGCAGTAGCTAAGATTTAAAAAAAAAACCACCTGTTGAAGATTCCCTCAAGAACCAGCCAGAGATGATGATACTTCCTGATAGGTCTGGTATAATTAGCAAACTTGAAAATTGGAGAAAGCTATCAAAAGGGAAAGCCCCTCCCCCCCCAAAAAAAAAAAGTATTAAGCAAAAAGGCCAGCCAACACCTTTCTTCTTCTATTCAAGAATTTCTGTCCATCCTTTATGTTAACATTAGCTTTCAAGAAGGTGGATTTGTGATCATAAGGCAGAGCAGACAGCATGAGCTTAGTACTTTTGTGATTCTTACTCCCCGTTTGAAGCATTGGTTTTATCAATCTCGCCACTCTATTTTTGCATATGCGTTTTCATGATGTTGAGTATGAGAATTATCTTGCGTTTCATGATCATATCTAATGATGTCCTAGCTTTTGGTTTTTGATTTTTATGACATTTTTGACTCCCTTGATTTCTCTCATCAACTTTTAACCTTTTCACTGATGACTTGGGCTCGCATGGTTTTTGAATTCTTGTTATGAATGCTTATATTCCCAATTCCATACCATTTTCAAGCATCGCATGCCATGATGTAACAAAACAAGTGGTTAGGTGGACAAGTGTTCGAGAATTCTAGATTTTAGGTACACATATTAAATTTTTCCTGCTAGATTCAGAGTTTGATTCCAGTTTGAATTTGTTTTTCGTGTAGATTTATTCCAATTCATAAAATATAAGGAATTGATCTGTAATTTAATTGATTCAATTAAACATAACTGGTCAAAATAAAAAATTTATTTTTAAAAAATAAAAAATTATTGTTTTGATAAAAAAAAGTTAAGCTAGTAACTCGTGAATTGTCCCAACGATTCAATAACTTGTACCTAGACCAGGTCTTAATATATGTTTAAAATCACATTGAAAAATAGTCTTTAAGAAATGTTTAAAATCCAATTAAATTAAAAAAGAGAGACTACATGTGAAACTGGTTCGATGATACACTTGTATTAATCTTCACGCTGGTTTTTGTCAATGGAAAATTAATCTATTTTCACTGACAGCCGACATTTTCTTACAATTCTATTAGAATCGAAATCGGGAGATGATAACAGTGGAAACGTGACCACTTGGAAAGTTCAAAAATCGAAGGTAAACACAAGGATTCTCCAAACATCTTAAGGGTTGGGCCTTAAACCTCGAACGCCAATTCTAAGACAGAAATGGTGATAACGTTTCATTTCAGGCCTGAACCATGCGATAAACTATGGGCCAAATTGGCATCGGTTACGTGTAGCTGCAACGACAATGGAAGCTGCAACTTCTTGATGAACTGTACAGAAGAGCATTCTACCCAGTACCGAGCAGGGACGCACCCGCATCAACCGAAAGAGAAAATATATATATATGAAAACTATGTCCCATAACGTACGTTCATGTGAACGAAAAATACAGATACAGCAAATCATTTCATGAACCTAATTTATATGGACAAAACATGTCCACATCAAGATTGAAACTTGGTTTTCCTATGACTAACTCATTCTTGCAGCAATATTTTAGGAAATGTTAGGAGAGAGATAAGAGCAGGGGTAAGAACTATCCATTTGGCAAAATTTAGCAGGCTGTGATCCTCAAAAAATACTGGTCAAACCCTTGAACAACGGTTTAGTGTAATATAAAAAAAATTTAGAAACGCACAGATGCCTCTATTTATGCGCTAAGTATGGATTCAATATCAGGACAACGCAGTTACTGAACTTCAGGAGCGAGAGAGAGAGAGGGAGAAACAAACTATTATACGATATCAAAGATATTAAGCAAAGATCATACAAGAATTTGTTAACTGGAGAGGCAAAGAAAATCAGTGATGGCACAAGCACAACCTGAAAGAAAAACTGAAGAAATCTGTGTAGAAAAAAAAGAAATGAAAGAAACAACCAAACCCAAAAATGATAGTAACAAGAATAGTGATTCTGTGTCCTTCAAATTCAATGCGCAGGCACCAGAATTTGTGCCAAGATCGCATACAAATACAACCCAATTGCCTATATCAGGTTATTTTTATCCTTGCTTTCACTATTTTGGTGCCACTGCTAGTGCTGCTGGAGGGTCTGATTGGATCTTTGTTGGGGACCCAGACCATGCTGCTGCCTATTTAATCTCTAATAATCCAAATCATGCTATGTCTAATTGCCCCTCAAAGAATAGAGGTGTTCTCACTGACGATCTTCGGGAAAAGATCATCAAACAGGTCCTCATTCTTTGTTTGAAACTTCATCTCTGTTGTGTTTTTCGTTGGCTCTCAGTTTCATCTTTATTTATTCTTGTATCGTTGCGTTATAATTATCTTTATTAGATGATTCGCATGTTCTTTTTAAAGCCTTTTACATGCATCAATTGGTGCTGCTAGCTAGGTTTTTAATTCCTTGAACGAGTGATATAATATGACAAGCTTGATTGGTTAATGGCAAGGTCTTTTGGTGCAAAATGTATTTTTACAAATGCATGGTAAGAATCTTGGCACACCAAATCTTTCTTAGCTTCTCAGCCATTTCCATCATGTTTTTTCGTTTCTTTTGTTGATTTGTCATGCCTACCTTTTCTCTTTATCAGGCCTGCATTTTCGACATCCATTCATAAACAACATGACAAGTTTTTGGCACTCGAGTCATCTTGCTTATGTTGACCAACATATGCTCTGTTCATAATGAATCCCGTATTGAAATGCTCTTACAGTCTGCGAACTATTTGTGTCTAAAATAGGTGGAGTACCAACTCAGTGACATGAGTCTTCTAGCGAACGAGTCCATGTCCAAGCACGTTAGTAAAGATCCTGAAGGTTATGGTAAGGATCTTTGAAGTATTATTCTCTATGGACCTATATGTTGCTGTAGCAGTAGTAGTTCGACGTTCTTATCGTATCTTTTTGGCTGTACTGCAGTGCCGATAGCTGTTATTGCTTCAACTAAGAAAATGAGGTCCCTTATTAGCGACAATGATTTGCTTGCTCAAGCACTCAAGTCTTCTTCAAAACTTGTAACTTCTTTCTCTTAAATTGCCTCGTCGTTGTTTTTGCAATTATCAAAAGCAAAAACCGTTAAATCCAGAGGGACCTCTCTCTTTGTTGTTTTATCGATGTTCTGTAGGTTCTAGCTGAAGATGGCAAGAAGGTTAAACGCAAACTCCCTTTCACTGATAAACATAGAGAAGAATTGCAGGTAAATCAGCACAGACTTTCTCTGTTGGACACATGATTTGAAACTAATTTTCTACGTAATTCTGCTTGGTGCAAAACATTATTATTTTTTCCCCCTGCAGTCTCGTATTGTTGTCGTGGAGAATTTGCCTGACGATCACTCTCATCAAAATGTCCAGAAAATTTTTAGCGTGATTGGAAGGTCAAGTCTACAACAGAAACACAAGACGTTTGTATTTCTGTTATTCTAGAAAATATCAGGTTCATGGATATTGTGTATTAACAATAGCCATTGTTAACAGTGCGAAAACCATCAGAATATGCCATCCTCAAGAATCCAATTCTTCCCGGGCTAAAAATGGCTTCTTTGTAACCAACAAGGTATCAATCATGAATTGGCACACATTTTCTTTCCAAGCCAGGCAAGGATAGTGTTAAAAGGAAAATTTTCACGGTTCCTTTTCCTTTTATTCTCTAGCTGCACGCACTTGTGGAGCTGGAATCCCGAGTTATAGCTGAGAAAGCGGTATGTCAATGCAACTACGCCAATATTTTTTTAATTTTTGTTATGAAATTGAGAGCTTCTTCTAAGTTCACCAGGTTGAAAAGTTGAATGATGAAAGGAATTGGAGGAAAGGCCTTAAAGTAAGGTTGCTACTTCGATGCTCGGTAGGCAAAAACTAAGTTGTTAATTTCACCATCTCAGTATGTTCTGATCAACAAAAGACTATATATAGCTTACTATCTGTCAAAAAACAATTTGCAGCCAAAATCTGTTCTCACCAGGGGAAGAAAGTCAGAATTTGACAACATTTTGGATGGAGAAGATTCACCCCTTGATGAATCAACAGAAGATACCTCTCAACCAAACAATTCAGAGTCTGCCACAGAGAGTTGTGTACGTAACTTCTATTGTCTAACTAGTCCTATCTTGGCATCCATGTATCTACATATATATATTAATTCTCAATCTTCCAGGATGATAGAATTTGTCGGAATTAATTTTAAAGTCTACATTCAAAATATCTTTTTAGTTTTTCTAGAAGCACAAGTATTAATGATATGATTATCTTATTAAGTATCTAGAATTATCGATAAACTAGTATAAATATATTTATTGAAAGAGTTGTAATCCAAGTGCAAGTTTGTAGGGATTTCCTCTCTTAGGAGAGTAATATGATATAAAAGAGAATTGGCCTGCCATTAGTGGCCTTCCACCATGCTTCTCTTCCTATCTTCTCCCCTAATTTTTTTCCAACAGAATTGGCCTACCATTTTCCCAGCATACTGAAAAATGCCATGCCAATGCTCTAAATCAACAATAATAACAGTGTTAAATGTTAACGCCTTACAATTTTTGTCGAATATTTCTTAGGCTGAAGATAATCCAGGGGCATCAAAGAAGGCATGGGCAAAAGGCCGCGGCAAGGGCAAAGGCCGCGGTCAAATCATTTGTGCCAGAGGTATGCTTCCTCCTCCAAAATGTGGCAGCACCCCTCACTGTGAAGCATCTCCTAAAAAAACTTGCAAGGGTCCAAGAATGCCTGATGGGACCAAAGGTTTCACTGTGGGTAGAGGCAAGCCGTTGGTTACTTCAGGTCTGACCAGTTCAATGATGGAGTAATGTCCATTAATTTCTCTTTTGATTGACCGGTCACTATCTTGTAGCTTTGAAGAAGCAGAAGATTGGTTTTGTAGAATCTTCGGCCTCCTATAATTTCTCAAGGCACCACCAGTATTTCTTAAGAATTTGAGGTGTATAGTATAGTATGGGCATTTATTGAGAAAACCGTTGTCGAATGATAGCAATGGTTTTCTCGAATGCC
>Ga0325414_1007469_pt1 | contig 11580 bp, 9 predicted proteins | sample PopdelMetagenome_8_FD_206183 | JGI IMG/M metagenome (GOLD analysis project Ga0325414, IMG submission 206183) | Populus deltoides microbial communities from Bellville, Georgia, United States - Leaf-PdKOR-R3 | ecosystem: Host-associated > Plants > Phyllosphere > Phylloplane/Leaf | place: USA... | reverse complement strand
TATTAATTAACGTGAAAGCATTATAAGAAATTGAAATGATAACTACAAAAATTCTTAGTGTAGAAGAAAAGGACAGGCATTAAATTTTAATAAATTGGGGGGCTTGGATATTCTCCTCATGGGATGGTGACGCTGTGTCCTTCACATGGCGTTGATCGGGTTTTGTGTCCCTATGCCCATAGAAACTTGGCAATTTTACTCATTCCACGCCAATCCAACGTGATTGATTTTTTAATTCTTATTTAAAAAAATATATATTATTTTAAAACTTATTCTGAATCAATCTGTTAAGTTGTTATTTTTTTAATTTTTATGGATTTTTTTCTAGTTAGTTTTTATGTATTAAAATTATGCTCCTTTTTTGGGGTCAAATGTTTCTTTTATTTAATATTTTATTTAATTGTCCAATATTTTATTTATGATAAAAAAAAATATTATAGAATTAATTTGTACTTCAATTAATATCAATATCAAGTGAGAGATTTCAAGAACACGCTCATTAATTATATGCTGACAAAACAGAAAGTGCTGAAGAAGAAAGAAAATCTTGAGAGTTTGGAACTAAACAGGAAGGGAAGGGAATGAAAACTGGTAGTCAGATCAGACCCCACTACATGCGGTTTCCTCTATCTTTTCTCTCAAGTCTCCTTTCCTTTCTCTTTCTCAACTTGTTTCCCTCTCTCTTTTTACCCTTTCAAACACTTCAAAAACCAGCAATATCTGTTATATACACACACCCTTTTCTTCATGGCATTTGCTATATTCACATCTTTGAAGTCTCATTCTTTTTGTTTCATATAACATAGTAAAGGTCTTGTCTTTGATTCAATGGAGACTGGATTGGAGAAGAACCATCATGGAGGAGGACGGCTGAAGAGGCTGAGATGTTCAGTTCAAAACTATGATTGGGGCAAAAAAGGGACAGAGGGGTCCGAGGTTGCAAGGCTATATGAATTGAATTCTGGGTCTGATTTAGAATTGGAAAAGAAGAAGCCTTTTGCTGAGTTTTGGATGGGTACACATGGTTCTGGGCCTTCTTTTGTGGTGGAAAGTGGTGTGGAGAATGGCGACTCAATTGGGTCCGGGAGTATGGGTTTGAAAGAATGGATTCTTAAGAATCCTAATGTGCTTGGTGATGGAGTTTTGGATAAGTGGGGTTGTGATCTCCCTTTCTTGTTCAAGGTACAATCTTTTTTTTTCTTGTATGATTTTGTTTGTGTTGTGCTTGAATTTATGTTTTGGTTGAGTCATGAGTGTGATTTTTTGTAATTGGTTCTTTTATGATCAGGATGAATTATGGTTTTTGTCTGTATATTAGTCTAACTTCTTTATCTGTGTTCGATTAAAAAAAATAAAATCACTGTGTTTTGATCGCATGTTTTCAATTTGATTTTCAAAGTTTGGTGTCTGATAGGTACTTTCTGTGGCAAAAGCATTGTCGATTCAGGCTCACCCAGACAAGGAATTGGCAAAAGTTCTACACAAGTTGCAGCCAAATCGTTATAAGGATGACAATCATAAGCCCGAGATGGCTTTAGCCATAACAGAGTTTGAGGCCCTCTGTGGTTTTATCAGTATTGGGGTGCTCGATTGATCTCTATCTTTCTTGCATTTATCTAATTCGCAAATTCTTCGAGTTGATTTTTGTTCATTGGTAGTGTTGTGAATCTTGGTTGGAATTGAAGGACTTTAAGAGGTCATTCTGATGCATGAGAAACACATAGGCTCCTTAAATTGTTTATTTTTCATTTTATGAGAAATCTAAAGATTCAATCAAATGGATGTGATTCTACCATAACTTAACCCGTTTCTCTTGGTAATTCCTGTTATTAACATTTCTAATGGGCTAGAACTATGTGGCTCTCAACTGTAATAATCATCAGTCTGGCGATTCTTAATATCATGTGACCACAACTTGTTTGGATTGTATCGCTAAGATGATGGGATACTTTTGAGTTCCTTATCCTTTATTGCTGCCCTTTTGGGTTCCTTAAAGTTGCGAGAGAATTACCAAGTCATCAACAAACTTCTCCTTCGCCTTATAAAGCATGCATTTTTAAAAGAAGCCTTGAACAGGAAATGGTTACTGCAGACTGCAGGCATATTGAAAACCCATGACTTCTCAATGTTAATTGGGAACTTATTAATCCAAAGAAAATGAGGGTGAATATCTATCTATCTTGTATGGATTAGATCTGAATAGGCATCGGTGTTTTTCTCAGTCGATCAAGGTCACCATTACTTTCTTCTAACAACCTTGACTTTGTTTATTGCATCTCCACATGCATATTTTTAATGTCTTTTTTATTAATAAATCTGTTGAAGCCATATCCATTTTTTCATTCAATCGAAGCAAATTGATAAATTTTCCAGGAGCTTAAAGGTGTGCTTCGAGATGTTCCTGAGATAGTAGAACTGGTTGGCAGTGCGGAAGCAAACCAAGTCTTGCAAATCCATGAGCAAGATCATGAGGAAAAAGCAAAATCTGTTCTGCGATCAGCTTTTACCCAACTCATGTCAGCGAGCCAAGAGATCACGGCTGAAGCAATATCAAAATTAAAAAGTAGATTGTATATGGAAAGCAAGGTTAGTTGAGATTTTCTTGATTAAAGATGCCTGCTTTGTAAGGTGATCTGAATGCCGTGACTGACATGTGTAATAGATTTGCATTTAGGGTTAAAAGCATTCATGTTGAGTGTTTCTTTCATGAATAAAAAAATGATAACAAAAGAATTGCAGTAGAGTATTTTATTAATGACTTGCTAAGCTATATCATTCTTGATTTTCTGTCATGCTCTTGATTTAACACCTTAACTTTTTTATCTGTCAGATAAGACAGTTGACAGGAAAGGAACAGTTGGTCTTGCAGTTAGAAAAGCAATATCCAGCTGATATTGGTGTCATATCAGCCTTCTTTCTTAATTATGTGAAGCTCAATTCTGGTGAAGCTTTGTATCTCGGGGCAAATGAACCCCATGCATATCTATACGGTGATTGTATAGAATGCATGGCAACCTCAGACAATGTTGTGCGGGCTGGTCTTACACCCAAGCTCCGGGATATTCAAACTCTCTGTTCCATGCTCACATACAAACAGGTAATAAATTCATGCATGTATGTACTTCATTTAAAAAATAAATGTGTGAATTTGCATTATTTTTTGTTTAAATTTGATAAATATGTTGGGCTTTTTAAATCAAATCCCTTGCAGTCACCTGTAGCATGTAATACTCCAGAAATCATATGCCTTGCATTTTAAAAAAAGTCATTTATTAGAAAGGGCCAAAAGAACAGGATGGGAAATTTTTCTCGGCATAACAGTTTTAATTACTGGACATTAATATATCTTAGGAACGAATTTCTGTGATTACTCTGTAGAAATGTACTTTTTAGTAGCAAAACAGGAAATTTTTACAGAGAAGAATATTATCTTATGACACCTTCTCTGTGTTAGAACCTGGGCCTTCTTTTTCAACTGGGCACTCATTTTTTTTATTAGCCAATGGAAAGGAGATTGGCCATGAGTCGTAAGTAAATCTTCATCAGATTGTGATGGGTTGCACAAATTAACAATTGAAGTATTGCTCTGTTGTAGTTATGTGCTGTTTATTCACTCGTTGCTCTTCATTGACCTCGGCTTAAGAATCAATAAAATTCTGCTGTGGATAGTGTTGCATCAGCATGCATCTACACACATTGAAGAAAAGACAATACTGCTGTCATTTTTCATAAAGACAAGAAAGGAACTTAAGCTTTTAGAATGCAGGGGAGATTTTCCCCCCCCTAAATTTGCTTTTAGTGGCTCTGTCTTAGCAACTTTTTGTTGCAAAATCATTAATGATGATGCTGGTTCTGATCCAGGGCTTCCCTGAAATCTTAAAAGGATTTCCTTTGAGTCCATATATAACAAGATACCTTCCACCTTTTGATGAATTTGAGGTTGATCGCTGCATTCTTCCAAGAGGGGCATCAACAGTATTTCCCGCTATTCCAGGTCCATCCATTTTTCTTGTCATGGTTGGCGACGGTGCAATGTGCACAGGATCATCCAAAGATGTAGTTATGGAGGGAGATGTCCTCTTTGCACCTGCCAACTCTGAAATCAGCGTATCAACTACATCTGAGTTGCATCTGTATAGGGCAGGAGTGAATAGCAGATTCTTTCAAACCTTGAGGTGGTAGACACTGCAGCTTTCAGTTTTAGGATTGATTCAGTTCTCATGCCTTGTACTATTTATTTTCAAGATTATATTTATATGTATTTTATTATATGTAATATGATATCCGAACTTAGCATGTAAATGCAACAAACGTATAGTGAAAGTTATAGGATCATAATCACATATACTATTTTCAATTTGGTTCATCATGCTGATGCCAAAAAGCAAACAATTTTCAACTCTTCTCCGAGGACCTTGTGGTGCATAAGGTTGGTATTTTACAGTATAGCACAGGAGATTTTACTCTTAGAGGCTTGGCTAGGGGTAAGTGAGTTTGTTCTCAACGTCATTTTGGGTTTTATCTTTTCTATAACTAGCTTTTTATTTAGAATTTTTATTAGACCATTTTAGATGTCCAGTAACTTATTCTATCTCTTCTACTTTACTTTTTTGGTGTCTAAATGTCCTCTATAACAAGTACCACGAAGCAATCATAAATTTATCATAGTTTATACTAGATAAGTGACTCTTTTATTTTTCATCGTAGAAAATATATTAAGACAATATGAACATTTTTTTTTTGAAAAAACAAATATAAAATTCTGGCCATTGACTTGAGTTAAAAACAAAAAGGTGTGAGTCAAACCTAGTAAACATGTTGAATCCATGACTTGAGATATAATATTATGATAACTTTATAGAAAAAATATAAAAAAAAAAACAAAGAATATTAATTTTTAATGAACCTAATGATCATGGATGAAATAAAAAAAATAAAAAATGATCGAAGCCAATCCAGTCCAACTTTTAGAATTTATGACATTGATCATTAAGATAAATCATAGCATAAAAGATAAATTCAAAAAAATAACAATGTTATCCTAATATTGGTACCACACACGCCACTTTAAAGGTGATAAGAACAAAATAATTGGGGATTAAAGCGGATATAAGAAACTGTTGAAATTGTTCTTATTACAAGGCACACTTATCTCTGTACATATTTCATATCTTTATACAACCCGAAACCATAAGTTTAGGCAATCAAGGATATGTAACGGAAAAAATAAACTGATCCTAAAATCATGGGAATACACAGATATGGTATGGACATGAATGGTGACAGCTATATTGGAGGTGACATTGCTGTGATTGCTTTAGTTTCCTTAATACGCCCCTGCAAGAACGGGCTACCATCAGTTAGGCCGATCTTGTCTTGTAGAAAATCTGTTCGTTGTCTAGAAAGCGGCTTGGTGAGTAAATCAGCAAGCTGATCATGAGTATGAACATGGCGAACATGAAGAAGCTTTTTTTCCTACAAAATCACGCACAAAGTGAAGATCCATTTGAATATGCTTCATGCGTGAGTGTTGTATAGGATTAAAGCTTAGCTGAGTAGCTCCCAAATTGTCACAGAGAAGTGTAGGTGAGTGTAATAAAGAGAACTTCATCTTGTGAAAGAGAGAAAGCAACCACATGGACTCAGCTGCAGCAGTGGTTAGGGCCCTGTATTCAGCTTCGGTGAATGACCTAGCAATGACACGTTGTTTTTTTAAGCTCCACGAGATAGGGGTTGAACCAAGAAAAATAATATAAGCTGAAGTAGATTTCCTGTCATCCAAGGAACCAGCCCAATTAGCATCCGAGAAACATGTCAAGACCGGAATTGAAGTGTGCCTGATATTTATGCCATGAAAGATAGTGTTCTTGAGATAACGCAGCAGTCGTTTGGTGGCTGTCCAGTGAATCTGTGTTAGACGATGCATGAATTGTGAGAGTTTGTTGACTGCAAAATTGATATCAGGACAAGTGAGGCTGAGGTATTGCAATGCACCAATCACTCATCGATATTCTGTGGGATCAACTGGTGAGGAACCATCTGCCAGCTTCAAAGGAACTGAGACAGAGAGAGGAGTTGTGACATCCTTAGCTCCATCCATACCAGTTTTAGCAAGCAAGTCGTGAATATATTGATGTTGATTTAGAAACAAGCCATCTGCAGTAGGGATAACTTCAACGCCAAGGAAAAAATGCAGGGGCCCCAAATCTTTGATGGAGAATTTCTGGCCAAGCTGTGTAATAATACTTGTAACAAATGGCATGTTGTTTCCAGTGAGGATCAAATCATCAACATAAACGAGACAAAATGCGAGTATCAAACCATCAGAAAACACAAAGAGAGATGAATCAGATTTAGCATTGATGAAACCGAATTCTAAAAGTGCCATTTTGAGAGCAAAATACCAAGCATGAGGTGCTTATTTGAGTCCGTATATTGCCTTTGTGAGACAACAGACGTGATGTGGATGTTCCAGACTCTTGAAGCCAGGCGGTTGCTGCATATAGACTTTCTCAGTGAGATGCCCATGAAGAAACGCATTGTTTACGTCTAATTGCCTGAGGGACCATCCTTGCATAATTGCAATGGTTAAGACAACACGAATTGTCACTGGTTTGACCACTGGACTGAATGTCTCTTTGTAATCCAAACCTGGTCTCTGATGGAACCCTTTGGCTACTAATCTAGCCTTAAACTGATCAACCGAACCAACGACATGCCTTTTGACCCTGAACACCCATTTACAACCAACAATATTACACTGGGGGGAGGTGGAACGAGATGTCATGTATTGTGAGACAACAACGTAGTCAATTCAGAGGACATGACAGTGCGCCAATTGGAATCAATGAGTGCTTCAGAAACACTCATAGGTTCCAAGCAAGGGGGAAGAGGGTGTTTAGTGACGACAAAGGATTTTTTTGGTTTGTAAATATCATTCATGGAACGAGTTGTCATTCTGTAGGTGCGCACGTCAGTGTGCTCAGAAACATTAGTAGCAGACACTTCTAATGGAGGAAGATGGCTGGAAAGTAAAGTAGGAGAGCAGGGAGTACTTACCTGGGAAGGAAGAGATACAGGGGAGGATCCATTCGTAGACGATGGATAGGTAGCAGTACCCAGTTCCAGAGATGTTGTTGGATGAGAAGAAGGGAGGGAGACAAGTGGTAAGAAAATTGGAATAGAAGAGTCTTTGGTTGCTGATGAAGGTGAGATGAGCATGGAGTTGATGGAGGATGATGTCTCAAAAGGGAAAGTTCCTTCATGGAAAATGACATGTCGGGAGGGAAACAGCTTTCGCATTTTTGGCTCAAGACAGAGATAAGCATTTTGAGAAAGTAAGTAACCCACAAATGTGCATGGTGTGGCCTTAGGTTCCAATTTATGTTTATTATAAGGTCTTGTTAAAGGATAACATAGACAGCCAAATTGCTTGAGTTTGAGATAATTTGGAGTTTGTTGAAACAATTTTTCAAACGGGGATTTATTGTGCAGGGTAGAAGTGGGCATTCGATTTATGAGGTAGGTTGCACATTGAAAAGCATATGGCCACTATGAAAGGGGCATGTGAGCATCTGTGAGTAATGTGAGACTAGTCTCAACAATGTGTCGATGACATCGTTCAGACATACCATTTTGTTGTGGGGTATGGAGAGCGGTTGTATAATGACTGATGCCATGAACTGATAGGTAGGACTTGAGACTGATATATTCTCCACCATTGTAAGAATAAAGACTCTTGATTTTGGTATTAAATTTATTTTCCACAAGATTTCTAAATTGCGAAAAAATTATTTGAACTGTTGATTTATGAGTCATAGGATAGAGCCAAGTGTATTTGGTATAATGATCAACAAAAATAAGATAATATTTAGAGCCATCAATACCAACGGCATGCGATGGACCCCAAACATCCGTATAAATTAGATCCAATGGAGCAGTGCTAGTGAGACCATGATTATTAAAAATCTGTCGATGGGCTTTATTTTGAGAACATGAAGAACAAAGTGATAAGGATCTATTCTTATTTGTGGGTAAAGAAAAAGTGTGAATTAAATGATGAACCAATTTGGACGATGGATGGCCAAGTCGTTTGTGCCAACCATTGGTGGTGGTACGCTCATGGACATAGGCAACAATATTTTTTGGAGGTAAATCTTCTGGAAATGGGTACACACCGTCTTCACAATCGCCTTTTAGTAGTGTCGCCCCCGTGATCCGATCCTTCACCAAAAAATAAGTAGGATGAAATTCAAGATAAACATTATTATGTTTGGTGAAATGATGAACAAAAATGAGGTTTTTCTGAATTGTAGGAACACAAAGAGTATTATGTAATTGAAAAACACGGTTAGGCGATGCAATAGATAATGAACCAATATGAGACACAGGCAAACCTGAACCATCTCCAATAACCACCTCATCAGTACCATCATATTCAGAATTAATTGTCAATTTTGAGAGATCAGTGGTCATATTATGAGATGCCGAGGAGTCAACCAGCCACTTTTGTTTCTTCTCTTGATTGGATACTGCACAATTTGCAGTAAATTCAACAAAAGGCATTTTTGGGCAATTTTTAGCTGTATGGCCCACTTGATCACACCATTGGCACTTAGGCTTGAATTTCCTATAGCCAGAAGGAGAAGGCCAATTTTTGCTGGACCCATTGGTGCTCTGAGTCTAAAGAAAGAAAGACTTATTACTTGGTTTATACTGCCCCGTTCCTTGCCAACGAGAGTAATTGGCAGTGGGAATAAAGTTGACTGCTGATTGAGTCTCCAACCGTCGAAGATAGCTTTCATGACCTACAAGAAGATCATGCAGATCTTTAAATTTTAGAGAGGTGTCACGAGCATGAATGGGTGCTGCAATTTCTCTGAATTTGGGACCCAATCCATTAAGGATGTAGAGGGTTAAATCATCATCTGAAACGGGATGATCGATAATTGCAAGTTCGTCAGCAAGCATTTTAATTGCTTGAAGGAACTCAGTAACGGTGCGATTTCCACGAGTGCTCAAGGTTAAATCTTCCTTGAGCTGTATCGTTCGTGTTCTAGATTTTCCAGCATAAAGGCGAGTAAGTGCTGTCCAAGCCTCATGAGAGGTTTTGTATGAAGTAAGAAGTGGGGTGATATTTGTTGAGGTGGAGGCAAGAATAGCATGGAGGATAAGTTTGTCTTGGCGAACCCAGTGGGAGTTCGCGGCTATGAAGGCAGAGTTGGTTGTATCAATGACAGGACATACTTTTGAACCTGTGACAAAATCAATGATATCATAACCGATGAGTAATGCCTCAAATTGAGCTCTCCACTGAGGAAAGGTGGAAGGGGTGAGTTTTGCGTTGATGGTGGTGGCAGTATTGAGGGTGATGATAGGTGAATCAATGGTAGATGTAGAGATGGCAGCCATGTTGCAGAAGAGAGAGAAAAAACTCGTTAGAGATTATTGCTCTGATACCATAAAGCGAATATAAGAAACTGTTGAAATTGTTCTTATTACAAGGCACACTTATCTCTGTACATATTTCATATCTTTATACAACCCGAAACCATAAGTTTAGGCAATCAAGGATATGTAACGGAAAGAATAAACTGATCCTAAAATCATGGGAATACACAGATATGGTATGGACATGAATGGTGACAGCTATATTGGAGGTGGCATTGCTGTGATTGCTTTAGTTTCCTTAATAGGGATAAACTTGAAAAAAATAGAAAAAATAGAAAATAAAAAAATTGATTTGAAAAGAACAAGAATCAAATTTGACATGCAAAAACCAATTTTAATTAAGAAAATAATAAGAAAAATTAAAAATAAAATCAAAAGAATGAGGACCAAATTTGATATAAAAATCAAATATAAAGGGATGAAATTAAAAAATATTAACTTTGTAAATGATTCAAGACCAAATACATTGCAATTAAAAGAATGATAACTAAATTTGATATAAAAATAAAATATCAAAGGATAAAATTGAAAAAAATAAACTCAGTAAATGATTTAAAACCAAATGTATTGCAATTAAAAGAATGAAGATCTAATTTAACTCAACAAACAAATAATCATTTATCTAAGAGGGGAGAGTGAAAAGAGGGAGAAAAGAAAAAACATGTGATCAAAGCTCAACTAGCAACATTCAGATCTATTTTAATGCCACACACGCCGCTTTAAAGGTGCAAGCAACGCTCATTTGCTGCGCGTGTAGCTACTTTTTAATAGAAATAATATTCTATATATTAAAAAATCCAATTACCCCTAATCCCACATAATAATAACAAAAAAAACCATAGTAAAATAACAAAAGTGCCCTTGCATACATAGTTAAGAAATAATATTTTTATTTTTACTAATTTTGACTTGTAAATGATTCAAGACCATTAAAGGAATGATAATCAAATTTGATATAAAAATCAAATATCAATGGATGAAATTAAAAAAAATATTTAATTCGGTAAATGATTCAAAACCAAATATATTGTAATCAAAAGAATAAAGATCTAATTTGACTAACAAACGGATAACCATACTTCTTTATTTTTTGTAAAGGCCAACACATTTTCTTAGGAGGGGAGAGTGGAAAGAGGGGGAAAACAAAAAACATTTGATCAAAGCTCAACCGGCAGCATTCATATCTATTTTGATACCATACGCGCCACTTTAAAGGTGCGGACAACGCTCATTTGTTGCGCATGTAACTACTTTTTAATATAAATAATATTTAACTACTTTTTAATATAAATAATATTTTATATATTAAAAGATCCCATTACCCTTAATTTCATGTAATAATAACAAAAAAATCATAGCAAAAGAACAAAAGTACCCTTGCATACAAAGCTAAGAAATAATATTTTTATTTTTACTAATTTTGACTTGTTATTTCAATTTTGTTTTTATTGGATAATTTGCATACAGCATAAAAAAAAAAAAAAACCCTCAAATCCTAAAGTAGGCAAGGGAATGGTAGCTCCAGTGTTTCTACCTTTAGATTGAGTATATTAGTTGTAGTTTATATGAAACATGGGATCATAATACAATACGGGAGAAAAGAAATAATATAATTATAATCATAGTTATAAAATCAACCTGTCAAAACAAATGACTTTTATTTTATTTTTTCAAAATAACATTATTTTGACTTTTACAAGATAATAATGTTGACTTTTTTTTGTTTTCTTTTTAAAATAACATTATTTTAACTTATAAAAATGCTGACTTATCTCTTCTTTTTTTAAAAGATAAAATTGACAAAACGAAATGCGTTTTGACTTTTTTAAAAAACATTTATCAAAAAGTTGAGTTGCCTTTTGTTTTGATTGGAGTTCTTTTTATATAAAAATTAACAGACTATTTTTACCTATATTTGGAAAAAAAAAATTAAAGATATCAGAAATTAATTTTAAAAAATTAAAAAAAATATAATATTAATACAAGTACGTGAAAAACAACCAAGTGTAACATGTTCTACAACCACCACCACCGTTGCGTAAGAAATTTTTCATAAGAATCCATAGGAAGTCAACTCAGAAGTGCATGGTAAAAGAAACCTTGAAGAAACGTGTCCTATTCAAATGACAT
>Ga0325414_1007465_pt1 | contig 11586 bp, 8 predicted proteins | sample PopdelMetagenome_8_FD_206183 | JGI IMG/M metagenome (GOLD analysis project Ga0325414, IMG submission 206183) | Populus deltoides microbial communities from Bellville, Georgia, United States - Leaf-PdKOR-R3 | ecosystem: Host-associated > Plants > Phyllosphere > Phylloplane/Leaf | place: USA... | reverse complement strand
AGTAATGTCGAAGCATAATTAATGCATCCAACGTGGATTCCGATTGGGTGCCTAAGTGTACGCAAGTGGATCAGACAGACTAGGTTCTCTCAATTAGATTATAAAATTCCAGCTGACCTAGCTAGCTAGAGCATCCATACTGTTGGCTTCTTGGAATCCCAATGGGCTTGCAATAGCTGGAAGGGAATTTGCATAATGTGATTTATATGCTGTTTCTTTATTTATACATAAAGAATCCAGTGTTGATTCAAATGATCATTTCCGCTAGTGTTTAAGGATCTCTTTTTTTTGGGTCAAGTCGAAAAGTAATGGAACTTAAAGTTCGTCCATGTTATTTCAAAGAAGAAAAGAGGGTGAAGCTTCGTACTTGAACATGGGGAATAGATAAAAAAGACTAGAATAAAAATGAATAAAAGGACTGGAGAGGAGCAGGCTGGAAAAGTGTAGGGAATGAAGGGAAGGCAGCGACAAACTTGCCCATAATGTAATGTAAATCTCACATATTCCCGATCACCTTTTCCCGGCCCTAGGCTCACTTTTCTCTGGTGCTCTTGGATTACCTCCAGACCTCTTATTATTTGTTAATCAAGAAACATTATTATATTTAGCAGCACCAGAGACTTTAATTATTTCTGATCCCTCTACATGACAAATATATAAATTAATGAACATTAGGGTTTCATATATACTCATCAACGCTTCTGCTTCCTTCCATGGTTTAACACAATGGTTAATTATCAAATGGAAGCGTTTTACAGGATTATAATAATCCCAGTTCTTTTCTAGCACTTTTTAAAAGGAAAGGATCTCAGGATTAAAATTACACATATAAAAGCCCTTCACCTACATTTTCAGCAACAAAAATATATAACGAAGTCACTAATGCCTCGAGAGTCATGGTAAGAATCTCAATTTAAGCCACTTCATTCCTTCGTCTCTCTGCTCAAGCTAGCTAGCCTCGAGCAGATTTCAACAGGCCCAAAGCCCCCGCACTTCCCAATATACCCCATCATTCATTCTATTTGTGTTACGAAACCTGTTGTATTTAGGTAAAAAAATTAAAGTTAACTTCGTAAAACTCGATGGATTAATTAATGATTTAACTCACAATTCAATTAACCTGTTTCACACTGAGTTTGATTTTTTTAATATTTTTTTAAAAGTTAATATTATTTTAATAACATTATTTTAATTCAATTTAAGTTAATTTGTATAGTTTATAACTTAGTTTTTAACCTCACTGAGTTTAATAACTTCTAGGAAATGCAAATGTCGACGAGGACCCCTTCACCGCACGTCATTATTATCACCCTATAAAATTGCCAGAGCTGCATCTCTGTGTTGAATCCCTTCCCCTCTTCTCAGTGGGATTAGAGGTTTACTCTTCATGTTTGTGGCAGACCCTCTTTTTCATTAGATATATGATTGAATAATAAAAAATAAAATGACTATATATGCACTAAACAAAAGCTGCTATAGAATCTTAGTTTTTCTTGCCTAAGTTTTGCTATTACACAAGTGGGGAGAATAAATATTGCGAGTTTCAGGTTTGCCATTATTTCCCCCTACCTTTAGGACCTTTGCTTGCCTTTCGCCAAAACAAGGGCAGATTATGGTCAAGCAATAGAGTTCTTCAGTTATATAGTACCCTTTCTCATGCTCGCTATGTATCCAGAGACTGCAGAAACCTTCATCTAAATACGATTTCAGAGCAAAGTCAAGCTGCAAAAAGTTTCTTCTTTAAAGTGACGAACAAGGTAGGGAAACCTCCGAGAGAGAAGAAAGACGTGGTTTTTGATTTCTTTGATATGCATGCTACTTTAAAGTTGAGACCAGGAAGTGAAGAGAGAATATAACTGTGGAAAATAGACAAGTAAAGGTAAGCAAAGAGGTTTTCGTGGGTGATCCTTTCAGTAGAAAGTGAGAGGTTATGAAAACATCCCAGTTAATTTGTTAGGCTTTTCTATGGATTTTCAAGCCTAAAAAGTTACATAATGGAGCCTCGAAATCTCCACCTCCAGCATCAGTTTCAAGAACAGTTTACAGGATATTATTCTTCTTTTTCATCACAACCTGCTGAGTACAGTAAGGTTTCAAGCATCAGTGACTTGAACCCTGAAGCTGCAGGCATCATTTTGTAAGTATATTTCTCCTCTCTCGGTAGAATTCTACTTGTTTATTCTGTTTCGATACTCTACGAAACACAGATATATAAGCTTCTATATATATTTTATGGATTTTAATGGAATATATACATAGTAGTACTCAATCTTTGATGGAATCATTTTTTAAATGATGGCTGGCTACTTCCTCTACAAACTTGAGGCTTTCTCCTAGGTTTCATGCTGCAGCTTTTGATTTCTGGAATAGGGACTTGAAAAGGAAGAAATTAGGTAGTTCACTGAAAGTTAGGCAAGCTTCAACTTTATTTGCCAACTGGTTCACCTTATTAATCTTCGAAAGGCGCTTTCTCTGATACTGCAGTTAATTTTCTAGGGTTTGTGAGCATGCAGATAATCAGAACCTAGGATGATGTTACTCAAAAAAGTCTTTATCATAATCATTTGTTTCTCTAACATGATCATGCAGAAATATTAGCAGTAATACCCACAACAACTATCTAACTGACTGCATCCCGAATTCAAGTGTGTCTTTGCCACCTGTTTCCATGACTCAAGGATTGAGTTTCTGCCACGCATCTAGTTTCAACCAACAATCTGCAGCCGGTGAATTGCTTCTGGGAAAGACCAAAGAAGAGTTCCCAGACTCTTTTTGCAAGCTGAGTGACATGATGCACACTAGCTCTAATGTAGAGGAAACAGATTTTATGTCATCAAAATACAAACACCAATATTCTCATGATCTGGTTGAAAATCAATGGTCTCCCAACAGCTTTTCTTCTCTTCAACATATTTTTTATTCTAATGTTCAAAATGCAGAAAATCTGCAGAATCTATCTGCTTGTAGAAGATATAATTTTAGCCATATCTGGCCAACTATCAAAATCTCAGAGTCAGATTTGTGTTCTTCATTAGTATCAAGTTCTTTGGACTTGAACTTACAAACCATGGATCTCTTATCAACAAGTACTTATGATGTTGACACCAGTTCTAGCCAGTCTTCAGAAAATACACTCAATCATTTCATGCGAGAACTTAAAGATAGCCCTTCAAATAGCTACAACAAAGTGGGTGTCTTCTCTACTTCATGATCTTATTAATTTCAGTATAGTTATGCCAATTGTGCCTTTACTAGTAATACCCCTTTGCATCGTTACATTACTAATGATACACCTCATTTCCAAAACTATTCAACTGAAAAGGGTCTTCTTTATTGTGAAGACATCAACATTTGAAGATGGATATGGGAGAAAAAAGAGACCTAGCAGTGTTTCTCAGTTAAATAACTTCCTTGCTGAAGCTAAGAAGAAGCGGCCCGCGCCACAGTCCTGCCCAACTTTGAAGGTGATGATTTAAAGCAGTAGTAATTTCACCTTGATCAATTCAGTTTCCATTATAAAATCTAGTTTAAATGTGGAATTGGGTTTTTAACTAGGTCAGGAAGGAGAAACTAGGGGACAGGATTGCAGCTCTTCAGAGGCTGGTGGCACCTTATGGCAAGGTAATAATCAAATATGAACCTAGCTTATTCTCCTGCTAAGGAATGTCTTTAAAGAAATACATTACAATATCACTATGACCATGCTTTTTTCTTTGGCCACTTTGTAACTTGCAGACAGACACTGCCTCTGTATTGACAGAAGCAATTGGGTACATACAATTTCTGCATGACCAAGTGCAGGTGATTTATCCCTCTCCAAGTTTCAGTTCATAGTATAAACTTTCAAGCTGATAACATACTTCCTCTCTTAACTCAGCTTGATAAACTGGTGGAGTTTGTTCTTATTAATAACTTTATTTAGTCCTTGATGCCAACAGACAATGAGCGTACCGTATATGAAGTCATCAAACATCAAGCCAGCTAGAACAGCGCAAGCGGTAAGACACACTTCTCCTCTTAACTACGTACCTTATTAGATCATAAATGGCATCTACTCTCCGTTGTACCAAAAATATCTAATCTATTTTTAAAGGAAGGGCTGTGAACCATAATAATTATTTGATTCTATTAATTTTTTATGTGATCATCAATCTATTTTTATCAGTGTTCAAGTGAGGAAGATGGGAAGGGACAACAAAAGAGAGATCTTAGAAGTAGAGGCTTATGCCTTGTGCCCCTATCTTGTGTATCGTTCTTTAACACTTGCGATGGCGGCATCTAAAGATCCCCAAGGAAAGAATTGAAGATGGAATATGAGAAGGAAGTTTGATGACTTCATGATGGGCTCAAGGCTGCAATAAAGAAAGGTTCTCCATGTGAAATGTTTAGTTTTAGTAATGCAAAATCTGTGATTCATATATGGAATGAACAAGTATTTCTTTTATCAGTTTGTTCCTCGTAAATCTGCTTCCCTTTCAACTAATTGGAAGCCTACCTTAGTTTGATATTATGTGTGAGTCAAGGACAAATGAATCTCTGAATATCCAAGTCATTCTTCAAGGGATTGATACCAAGCTTATTTGGTCTCAGAGGTCATGCTTGCCTAGCTTTTGTGTCAGACTGTTCTTCATAACAGAGCAAATGCTTAAAAGGAAATTGAAGTCTTACATAGTATAAACTGAGAAGGGATATTCTTTTCCCTTTGGTCACTCATAGTAGACTGCTAATAGATGTTCAGATGTTTTTCCTTGATATTTTGCTTAGAGCAATAAAACACCAGGATTTATTGAAGATACATGCGTGTTAGAATGGAAAATTGGATCTTCACAAAACCTCTGATGGCTTTTTTATACATGTATTTATACATGACTTTGAACCAGAGAGCACGCAATGAAGTATCCTTCAAAACAGAAAATCACCTCAATACCGGTTATTTAAGCACCTCTCAGTATCCTGCCTTTCTTCTTCACCAGAACAGCTGCATCACAGGCAAATAATATTGAAAATTATATAGCCATTAAAATTCCAACGCTAAAAAAGAAGAACTTTTTAGCAATGTATCAGTAATGTACCATCTTCTTCTTTTTCTTCTTCTTGTCAAGATAAGCGACGAGCTCTGCTTGTTGAGCAAGTGATTCCTCGAGAGCCTGAATAAACAAGAGTAATAGATACAAATGAGAATTCTAATTTACAGTTTCAATTTTTACTAGTTTTGCTTTCATCACCATGCAATATTCATTTCCATGTGAAACTACCTTCTTAGTTGCCATAAGCTCCTGCTCCAGGCCATCAACACGGCTTAAAGCAGCACTCAGCATTTCCTCCTTTTCAGGTGGCATGGAAACGGGCTTAGCGCTCAGAACACTAACTTTATCTTCCAATTCAGCCATGCGTTTCAAAACAGTCATGTAATCTGCACTAGAGATGGCAGGCGACTGGTGTTCCAGGCTCTTAACCGCTGTGTCATTACAATAGACAGGACTTGAGTAGATGGTGGCATCAGTCATCTTCCTGGGAACATTGCGTGTCACTCTAATCATGGTGACAATGCCCGTAACCAAAGCCATGACACCAGCAAAAAGTGGCGAGCTGATTGCTTGGGGAGCCTTGCAAGCATCATACTGAGTATAGCAATCTGCTTTTGCTGTTTTGCAAATCATAGAAACTTGGAAAATGTCATTAATTTGGATTTATAAGGGAAAGACAGTAGAGCTTGTAAGGCAAATTGTTCGACATTTAGCATACAGCTCGATGCCTTCATTCTCAGTTTACACGAGCCAAATTTCTCATATCGTACGTCGCCACTTTAATGATAAAAGTTCGGAAAAACGTCCATATCATGATTTCTTACGAGGGGCATAAAATCTTTGTTTTTGGTTGAAGAATACCCTTTCATTTCCTTCATTATTTAAAAAAATAATGGTCACCTCGACATCATCCTTTCCTCTCAAAATAACCTAAGTTTACTTTTGTAGCGAAGTAAAATATTTCTCATAACTCCCCCAATTATTAGTATGTCATATTCAGTAAGCACAGAGCACACATACTGCAGAGGATCCATGGTTTGATGAGTAATCAAACTTGATTAAGAGACATGATGGTCAGCCAACCACAGAATTATTCTTTAATTTCTTGAAAATTCGAGAAACAGATAAAAATCTAAATGTAGTCAGTAACAGTTCCAGATTTCTCTATTTTTCCAGTGGGCTTGCGGATTAATTCGACAGTAAGTTCTCAGAAAGAAATAGGAAAACTACAAGTCATGAGAATCGTTATTCTAATCTCGTACTCTCCTTAGGCTCAATTAGAATTCAGTCAGAATCACCAGATTATATTTACGTAATTATATTAGTAAGTGAATATACCTTTTGAAAGAGCAAACATGTCATTGTCCACCTTTTTCCAACTCATATCCATAGATTTATCAACTACAAGGTCATAGTCCTCAAACTTGTAAGCCTGCAAGTTGAATTTTCCGATAAAAGAAAACGTGGAAAGGAAAAGGCATTAGACCTGTCACTCACTTGGCAAAGAGAAATAAAGAACAACTGGCAGATCAGAAAACAAAAATCTCTTTACTAAACAAAAAGGTGTTTTGTGGAGCCTATATAGGGTAGCATAAATTCAGACCCTTTTTAGGCTAAAAGATTTACATGAATTTTGTTAGACTGACCTTTTCAGGAACAGGAGAGGATTGTGGATGCTCTGGAGCTGACTCCACCTTAGAAGAGTCAAGTCTCTGTCAATCAAATGGCAAGTAAGTGTAGGGTTTTGATATGAACTCTGAAAACTCAAGCCATTAAGAAAGGAAACAGCTCAGAGAAAAGAAACAATTTGGCTCCCTATACATGCCAAAAGAGGCATAACCAAAAGGGGAATGGAATGGGAAATGTATATTCAATATTAGACCTTTGAGCAGCTTAGGTCATCCTCACAGATTGTTTTTTCATCAGGATATTGAGTTCCGAATTTCTTTGCACATTTGTGATCGCCATTTTGAACCATCTGCAAGTCACTGAGTCAATTAAGAATACTAACTCAACAATGAACTAAATGAGATGATCGTTTCAACTGTAGTAAAGAGAAAACGTCACAAAAAGAATTGAATATCACCTTCAGAATCTCTGGGTCATTCCAAGGGCCTTTATCAGAACGCACACAGCCTCCTTTGTCAGCACATGTGCAAGTACCTCCAAGAAACTCTGGCAACTCACTGATACAAAAGCCATTCATTGTGATCGAAGGGGAGGAAAGGAAAATTAAAAAAAAAAAAGGCTTGGAAAAAGAGTAAATACATTTGTGAAGACTAGAAGCCGAGATGAGAAAGATGGTTGCATAAGCGACCGATTATAAACTTACCTGGCATCAATTATCTCAAGCAACTTGCTCTGATACTTATTCCCAAGAACCTGGTGAATTATATCTTTCATTAATCAAATAATTTCCCACATCAAACTGCAATTCAGAATAGAAATGTTGTGCACTTACATGGATCTTTGCTGTTGTCTTAGGGTCAAGGAAAGATTTAACGGTATTCCACAACATCCTGAATCCAGAACCGGCATTGATGATGAACATGCGGTTCAAGGTCTGTCGAGAAGCCAACAATTTACACCACATCACAGTTATTATGTCATTTGCACAGAAAAGTTTTTGCTTGTTTTGAGACAAACACACTGGTTAGTACCTCGGGATAATTGTCGCCATCAATCTTCTGAAGGCGAGTAATGAGATCCCTAGCAGCTTTGGTGAAACTTTTGAGGCCCTGTGGGTATTAGTTCTGGACGTGAGTAAATATTTCCTAGGTAATCATACATTGGTCTATAAAATACGGGAAGGGAAAGGAACACGTATTTGAAGATCGCCCTAACACTTGTCTAGAACCCAACGATGCCTTCCACAAAATGTGCTGAACTTCATACGAAAGATTCATGAAAAATACTTAATCATATTACTACACAGATGATAGAAAGTATTTGGTATACCCATATCAGTCATTATTGTTCAAACATACCACTCCTTGCACATCCAAGATGGTTGTACTCTGATCAATGTGCCTCTTTGCTGCTAGTGAACAAGCTGGAAACTTGACATCAAAAGTTCGCTCAAACTCCCGTACATGGTATTTGACATAGCGGTCCATGTTTGTGACTTGCATTAGCTTGGCCGGATCTGCTTTGCCTAATGACTCAATGTACACAGGTCTTCCTTCTTTATCTACTCCATGATGCCCTTGGGGATAATATTCCAAGACTTCATTGAGTTCCTGGAATTCAAACTCCTGAAAATAGGAAAATACAGAGAAAAACACGATGAGACTCGGTCAATGCTCTGAGTGGTGGATAACGGGATAAATGAAGATAATAAATGATCTTTTAAAGAACCATTTCTATGATCAATACCTCCAGGACTGTGTCAGCACCAAATTCCTTCCTCCACTGAAGCATATCAGACCACATTTGCTTTGTTTTCTCGATATCAAATTTCCTGGCCTTCAAGAATCTACATTATTGGAGGATAAGTCTATAGATTAATCAAGTATTTATGTACTGATCCTAATAAAAAAATTATGTATTTAATGGTTGAGAATAAAATCTGAAATTAAAGATTCAATCAGATCATTGAACATGGAACCAGAAAAAGAATAACCTGAGCATCATATGATAATCATCATGCTTTGATGGAAGCAATTCCTCCAATATCAGCACTTGACGGAAAGCATCAACAGCCTTTAGTTCCTCAGCATCGTGCACATCCTCAATTTCAACAGACATGACTTTGCTACTTCGGCGACTCTTTCTTGTCAAAGAATGCCTGAATTTGTTGGAGGCACTGATTGCTTTCTTTTTTAGTGACTCAATTCTATTCTTCCTCTCATCCCCAGAATGTTCCATATCTGGTACTGCAAATACATAGCAACCACAACTAACAAGACGCATCAGAATATCAAAGCATGAAATTGTCCTACTCTCGTAGCAAGGAAAATATCCACTTTAGCTGTATACCACAGAAAATGATATTTAAAGTCATAACATAAAGAAATTTGTTAAATCAGTTAATACATGAAAACAATGCACAAGAAACAGCACTCGTTAAATTAAAAAAGAAGAAATCCTGATCCATAGATCGATGATAGCCATTTCTTCTTCACCAGAGTTTCAGTAGCATTAATATTGCCAATATTCACACAAGAATTGATACACACACATGTATATATGCATGCATGCATGGATATTTATGTATGAATGAGTAATGCTAATTTTACAGAAAGTTCTTCTTGGAATCACTTTCTGAAAAATCCCATGCATTGAATGAGTGGATATCGTAAGTGAAAGGCTGAAATTTGTTGGAAAGTAATTTCATTATGAACAGTAGACAAAAACACATTGAAATGTAAGATTGAATGAGGTAGCTAACCTGGGTTGGGAGTCAAAGGTGCACAAACTGCTGCTGCCATTGGTGTGAGGAATGTGCTTTTACATAAAAAAACGATGCCGCAACCAAACGAAAGCCTTAGCCTAATTAATGCCTGCATTTCACCATCATAACCAACTTATAACATAAAACAAGAAAGAACAAAAAACAAGATCACAAACACAAAACAAACAATATCCTTCCTTTCAACAAAATGAAAAATGAAGATTGGAAGAGAGGGGGTACCTCCGCAAAGGGTGAGTGAAATTGGGAGACAGGGCTACAAATAGAAAGAAAGAAAAAATAATTCGGGGAGATTTTGGCGGGGAGAGAGACAGCGAGGAGCACACGACGCGGGGAGAGTAGACAAATACTATATTGGCATTTGTTGTTTAATGCTAATTTTTTTAATGATAAATGCTGATCTTCTTCTTGTTGTTGCTGTTAATATGATGTTCTTGACCATTTCTTATAAGCCATAGATAGCGAGTGGGTCTGTTTTTTTTTTAGCTAGCTGTTCTTTGCCAAGACAGGAAGAGATTTTTGGGGAGAGAGTGGAATTCCACCACTTTGTTTCCATATCAGAAAATTGAATATTACGCCCAAAAAGCACTCTTAACCGTCACATTTCCTTAAAAAAATCCAAAAAATATCAGTACTTCCTCTGGACAGACAGCTTCAGGAAGTGACACTTGTTTCTTGCTACGTTGCAATAAGCAAACTACACTCAAGCTGGCTCTTTTATTACAACTGGGGTAACCTAAAGGCATCATTAATTTCCCCTTCAAAATCTATTGCCATCACAACATTTGATGACATTACCAGAGAAGTCAAAATAGAGTTAAAGAAGCACTCACGCAAAAATCTTTCAGACATGTTGATTTGAGCTAACCCATCTTACAATTAGTGCTAGGAATCCTTTTGACACTCGTCGTCGTCGTCATCCATGCTTTTACATTTCAGTGATGATTTGAGAACCCTCGGAATTCAGCACTGCTGCTTCACTGGGCTATTAACAGTGATACCGTCCGTACCCAGAGAGGAGCAGTTGCTATGCTCATCAAATGGCTAGCCACTTGTCAGCTGAGCTGTCATACACGTTAGTAACAATATGCCCACAACCTTGTAGATCGATTGGATAATCTTATTCGTGTAATAATAATATATTGATTTCATTGTGATCGATAATCTATTGGTCAATCCATGGAATTTTTTTATTAATATATTACTTGTTATTCGTTACTTCTTTCTAATAAAAATAAACTATAATTAGAAATATATTAAGTGTAGAATCCATAACTTGATTAAAAGAAATTAAAAGAGAAATTAAAAGAAATCTAAAAACAAGGTAAAAACTATAAATTACAATAAACAAAAGCTATAAATTATAGAAAACTTGTAAAGAAATTGTATGTGTGTGTGTATATGGTATACTAACCATGGTTCCCAACTACTAAATAAATTATTTATAATATTATAGGGAATGAGTTTTACATAATTATAATTCATAATTCTATACAAATTATCTATAACAGATTAAAAAAAATTATAATCTAAACCCCGATACAATTCATACTTCTTATTTGTGCATATTGTACTAGCAGTTGTATGTGCCATAATTCTAATTATACTGCAAGATTCATTAGCATAAATTACTGAAAACTTATGTTTTAATTACGCTTGATTATCCTTCAATAATTTAAATCCTCATTTTTTTTTTTGAATTCGAGGAAACCCTACCTTCTAAAAAGTGCACTTTGTGGATTCAGGTGAGCGAGTAAAACCCTAGTTGTCCCAGACTCTTACAAGAGATGCACGTCCTGACTCGAACTCGAGACCTAATGTACAGATCTCAAGTCCTTTACCAATATGCTATGCCCTTTAAGAACAAAAAAATAAAAAATAAAAAAATAAAAAAAAAATAAAAACTATCGTTATTAATTAAACAACTCATGAATATTGTTTATTGTTTTCATAAACAAACCTATAATACACTAGTTTAAGTTTGATGCTGCAAGAAAGTATAATTATCTCACTTAACTTTATGATGAAACCTCTGACCAAAATATAAATGTCTTCAAAGGTTTTAAAAAATAACATGTTTGTATCATTTGCTACTGGATGAGGCAGGGCTATATATCTGAAACACAAAGCTGTTGCAACAAATTGATA
>Ga0325414_1007464_pt1 | contig 11587 bp, 4 predicted proteins | sample PopdelMetagenome_8_FD_206183 | JGI IMG/M metagenome (GOLD analysis project Ga0325414, IMG submission 206183) | Populus deltoides microbial communities from Bellville, Georgia, United States - Leaf-PdKOR-R3 | ecosystem: Host-associated > Plants > Phyllosphere > Phylloplane/Leaf | place: USA... | reverse complement strand
AAATTTATTTTTAATTTTTCGTGACAAGTCAAATTTCTAATACGCGGGCCTTTCTTGTTTGCAGGTTTGGGATTTGGAAATCCCAGAAATAACCTCTTCCTTGAAGCATGCAGTAGTTTTTTTGCCCGCATGATGTTACGGGTCATTTTTAAAACCTATTTTTATTTTATTTTATAGAAATAAAAATAAATAATTATAACAATCTCAATTATTAAATTATTCAAAAAAATTTGTATTTTTTCAGTCAAGTTCTTTTATGTTTTATGCAATTCTTTCATCTTCACAAAACCATTATATATTTTCTTATTAAAAATATGATCGTTTGAATAAAAAACTTAAAATAAATATTTATAAAAATTTAAATGATTTAAATTTAGAAGAAAGAGTATGCATTTCCTTAATCGTAATTCCCTTTTTTTCATTCATTCATTTCTTTTATTTTATAGCCCGGCAAAAATCATTTTTTTAATCAGAAATATGATTTTTCAAGTAAAAACCGAGAAAAAAAATTAAAAAACCGATTAAATCAAGAAATTAAAATAAATAACCAAAAAAACCAAACTTAATAATTAACCTACCAGGATCTATGATTATAACAATCTCAATTATTAAATTCTTGAATAAAAATTGTATTTTTTCAGTCAAGTTCTTTTATTTTTTATGCAATTCTTTCATCTTCACAAAACCATTTATTAAAATATGATCGTTTGAATAAAAGCCTAAATCACTTTTATTAAATTCTTCTCATCAAGATGAAGAACTTGATGTTAAAATTAAGTTTTTAGAAATCTAAATCACTTTTTTTTTCACATTTACTACTAGAGAAAAGAAATTCTTATTGAGAAACGCAATATATATATATTGTTGAGAAAACATAAATACCAATGTCTTTCCAATATATAAATTAATTACCATCTTAAATCAATATATAAACCTATAATTAAACTATGATATAACCTCTGCTGTTGAGCTTTCATTTCCCCCCTAACTTAAAAATTGACAAGGCACCTGAAAATCCTACATTATTTGGTCTAATTAAGACTGCGATCTGAAGTGCATTTTTTAGCTTCAAAATCTCCAAGGCCAGTCCTTCTCGACTAGTACCAGGTCTTTGAGTGCATTGGACAAACAGAAGTGTCATTCAAGTGCTCAAACACAGCTATTTGGGCTCCTGGAGATGCTTTCCAAGACTGCAGATATTGATAATACGCTTGTAAATTTGGTGTAAGAACTCTGGCATGTCTAGACTTGGGAGTGACCAGCACTAGTTTCTCCAGGAAAATTGCCCTCTCCAGGAAAAACTTCACCAGCATTAGTTCATCTTTCTGAAACTTAAATCCTGGCAGTTTGATGAACTTGAGGCAGTCGAAGGATGCGCTGTATTTCTGAAATGATTGTCGATTATGCAATTCCCAATACGGCCCACGTACGAAGCAAAAATCTTTGAGCTGCAAAGATTTATTATCAACCATCAAATTAGAGTGATTAGTTCTGTTAATATATTCCAAAAAGGTTGTGATTGGTGTTAATACAATCGACCAAGACGAGAACTCAACTCACATCGATGAATATCTTCTCCAGGCTAGGGCAATGCTTCAGGAAAGAAATAATATCATAAGGATTACAGTAAATTGCGCCTTCCATGATCAAATGAAATTCTTTCAAATTCCCAAAAAAGAATTGCATCTCCCTCAGTTTTCCTCCAATAAACTTAGGAGATAGGCCCTGAATATGTAAACCATAACATTAAGTTAATATACCAGCAATATTATATACCGCTCAAAAAGAAGAACGGGATAGAAAATATATGATCAGATAATAAAAAAGACATGCATGGAAACATACCTCAAGAAAAGTACTAGTAGTGGTGAGAACTTGAATAGGGTGGAGATCATAGACAAGATTTCTCACTCGAAAAGTCTCTGTAAAGCCCTTTGAAGGTCTGAAACTGAGCATCACATCTTTCAATTGAGGGACGATGTTAAATTTGATAAAACAAACATGTCCACAATAGTGGAATGAACGTAGATTTGGTGCATCAATGTAAATCCTCAGAATCTCCTGGCAATCTCCGACCTTCAACACCTTAAACGTCTTTTGGGCAAAGATTTTCAAATGAAAAATCCTATGACAGTGTGCTAAATCTAGAGTCTCTAGGAAGAAGCAATTCTGAAATAAAGTATCTATCAATGTCGGGGTTATAATGATCTTTCTAAGAACAAGAGTGTTCAAAACATGCAGACCTTTCAACTTTGGTGGAAGATCAAGTTGACACAAAGTAAGCTTCAAAATCTTCAAGGACTGAGCTTCATAAACATCAGAATTGAGTTTAAAAGGCCATCTTCCTTCAAAAACATTTCCGCTTTGATAAAATTCCAAATCGAGTTCCTCAACACCCTTTTCAATGGATTTCCTGATCCACTTCTCGACCAATAATTCTTCTTTGTTTGGATCAAAACATAATCGAAAACTTAAGATTCTCGAGCCTGCATGGCGATCAAAAACCTTATTAACGATAGATTTAAAATCATCAGGACTACGACCCCTTGCAAAATCATTATCAAAGTCTAATCTACGATTGAAGTTCCAAGAATTCTTGAATCTCGTGGATAGAATTCCAATCTGCATAGCTTTTTTGATAGGTAAGAAAGAGAAAATCATATCAAGAACATCATCAGGAAGATCAACACTATGATCAACGTGAGTAAAACTAGTGTTAGAATGATCGAGATGATGATAACTTGAATGATACTGCCTCTTTAGTCTCTTACGTGAAATCTGTAAGAATGTTTGGCTCCCTCTTTCTGTTGAAGCCATTGAGAGAAACCCTTTCTACCTTGAACTTTCTTGTTGCTGTGATGGCTATAAATGTTAAATAAGCAAAGAAATTATAAGAGAATTTGCACCAAGCTTTTGTAATTGTTTTTGAATATGTTTTTCTGTTCAGAGGCCTTGGCTTCTACGTTAGCTCGCCCTTTCGGTCTCTTGAAACACGCTGATGTAGGCAACTAAGTAGATCACAGCACTGATGTGGCTGTGATACTATATTAGGTTACCGGGTCAGCATACAATAAAATCTTAATTAGGAGTCGTTTTCCGCGTGTAGAACTTGGAAGTGACGCAAAATTATGAGTTTTTCCTCACATTTTAGACTCATTCTTCAAGGAAGTATTAATGGCTTCCAACTTACTTTTGAATATAGGATCATTCTATGATGAAACCATGAACAACTCAAATTCAGCTTGATTTATTATTTAAAAAAATAAAATCAATCATAAAACTTCTAACATTATCTTTACAATTCATTATTTTTTAATTCACTTCTTAATAAATCAAGTTAGGTTTTATAAAAACAAATATATATATATATATATATATATATATATATATATATATATATATTAACACGCAAGCGCACATACAACAGTTCACGATAACCACTAATTGTTGTTTTTCTTTTTTTGTCCCAGCTTCTGAACAATGAAAGAAGGAGAAGCATTTATGATCTGTGCTGGCAAAATTTCTTTTTGGTGAAGAATATTTATGGTAAACACTTAACTTTCCGAATGGAAATCTTTAAGGACACATATAAATAAAGCAGCAGGTTGAATCTGCTAAGGTCTCAGGTCATTAGGTTAAGCTGCTCAACTCTATTAATTAGGCTTGCTTCTGTATTTTCTTATTTTATTAATTAGGCTTGCTTCTGTATTTCTTGTAGTTGGAGATTCAAATATCACAGTCCTCGTGTTTTCTGTTGTTTTTCAAGCCACCAAAGTGGCAACGTATCGCAGTACAGTAGCCATGGTTAATTTCAAGCTAATATAAGGTTCTAAGTTCATGCACTAGGGCAGTATAAATTCCTTCTATACCATTCAGATAATCTCCTCAGCCATCCACACATATATAATGAAAAAGATACGAAGGATGCGAAAGGTCTGTGCATTGTGTTGAGTAATCTGCATTCTCAGCGCTAAATCTTGAACACCTTAAGCTTTTTTACTAGCCTGATTGATCCACACACTCCAGACCTCGATTCTTGGCTTTGATCCAATATTTCCGAAGATCGTTTGCTTCACTAGCTAGCCTCTGTCATTTTCGATTGATCTTATTAGTATATGTTAGTGAACATAACCAAAAGCTTTTTCATAATAAAAGGAGAGAAAATGTAATTTTACCAATATTTTATAATCTCATCGATCAAAGTTTAATTATTATCTTTATTTGTCATTATCTCTTAATAATACGTACTAATTATAATAGTCCAAGTGAAAATTATTTTCCATACTTAACACAAACTCTGCATATATATGTGTAATTAACAGCAATAACTATGATAATTAAAAGAAATAAATAAAACTAGATAATTTTAAAAAAACTTTTCACATTGGGAAAATTAAAGGGTTATTTTGGTTAAACAAAAAACATTTAATATCTATTGTTAATTACCAATACATTTTACTATCTAAATTTTTAATTAAAGAGGTTGATGAAGGTTAGGATGATTAGTGATGATCAGAAACAATGGCCTAAAAATGATAGTCAATAAGAATACATCATGCTTCTTTACTTAATTTCCATTAAAGGAAAATACATTTATTATTATCCTATGCATCATAGAGTTCTCTATTCCAATTTATAAATTATTACCCACGAGTTAGACAAAATTTATTGTTTCACAAATATATTGATATATCTAAAATAACACTAAATCATTAATTCATGTTATGATGAGGTCAAATCAATATTTTTTTTAAACATAAAAAATAATTAGATATTGTTAATATTTTTTTCAAGTTGATCTAATATGACCTGATTTACTTTGCGGTCCCAAAAATTACCCGAACGACTTGTGAGAATGTATTTTGACTCAGAAATTTTTTTAATATGACATCTTATTTTTTATTAAGATGACAATATATTGGATTGTCTTGGGTCAAATCAGGTTAACATGTTAAATCCACAACTTAAGTTATGAGACTATGATAACCACATAAAAAGAAAATCAAAACAAATTATGAAGCTCAATTCTTAATTAACCCAATGTTGAATGATTAAATTGAAAAAAATCATTTAAAAAAGGATCTATAGAAAGCAAATTGAAACAAATTACAAAATCCAATTTCTAATCAGCTCAATGTTAAAAGATGAAATTAAAAAAAAAACATAAAAAATAACTTGAGTTAATCTACCAAAATCATGACCCATGTCATAAAACTAAGATACTCTCATAGAAATAAAATTGAAAACATGACATAATTTAACCTGAATTAACTTGCTAAACTCGTGATCCTGATCATGGAATCGAGACAACCCTATAAAAAATAAATTAAAACAAATTATGAAACTTAATTCTCAACCAACCATGTCAGATCCAATATTGAATGATGAAATTTGTTAAAAAAAAAGTCAATTAAGAAAATAATACAAAAAACAACTCAAGTCAACCCAGGTTATAAAATTAGAAGAAAATTAATAAAAAAAAAAACAAATATGAGTCAAATGGGTTATCACGTCAAACTTGCGACTCTATTCATGAGATGAAGACAACCCAATAAAAAATAAATCAAATGTTGAAGGACCTATGACTCGGATAATAAGACCGAGATAACTTTTTAGAAAAAAAAAACTTGATTTAACATGGATTAACCTGCTAAAACTCAAAACCTTGATCATGAAGATAAGATATCCATATAAAAAACAAATCAAAACAAATTATGAAGTTTAATTCTTAACCGACCAAATGTTGAATGATAAAATTAAAAAAATAAATAATTAAAAAGACAAAAAAAAACAACCTGAGTTAACTCTCTAAGCACTATTCTCAAATTATGAAGCCAAATTAACCTAATAAAAAATAAACTAAAATAAATAATAAAACTTAATTCTTAAAGGATGAAATTTAAATGAAAAAATATTAATCGAAAAAAAAATCAATCAAGTTAATTCGCAACCTGTTTCATGGAATAATTGAATAAAAAATAAATTCAATATTGAAAGTTGAAATTAATGAAAAAAATTAATGAAAAAAATGAAAACATGAGGTACAAAAAATACTGACTTAAATTATTATTATTATTTTTTTTTAAAAAAAACCAATTATTGCATGGTTTGTTGGCATAAGGCCTTTATCTTTATGCATGACTTTTGGGGTTCAATACCTAGGAAAAAATAATTATTTTTCTCCTTTTATTATTTCTCACTAAGCAAATATGACAAATTATAAATTATATCTTGAATGAATTTAATGGGTCCAATCATCTGGTTCTCACATCTAGATTTGGTCAGATCAATCACATGCCTCTAATCCAGACCATGCAATTATCAATTTGCTAGTCTGGGTTCGGTCAATTCAGACCAGTGAGTCATCAATTCACTGGTCTTTTGATCAAACTGCTGGTTTGATTGTGATAACACTGGTTTATATCTTATATTTTGGCCTCAACTCGCAATGTTTTCTAGAGGAGACCATTCAATTGATTTCTGTGAAGGTCTATGACACTCCACTTGCACTCTGTTGACCAGAGTCCCTTTTGTTTTCTGTAATGACTCGGTTACAAACGCAGTAACTTCACCTTCTTGTAATCTCTTCACCAATTCTTAGTTGCTAGAATGAACACTGCGCATCACATCAGTCCAAATTCAGCTCTAGAATGTAAACGTTTCTCTGCTCCTATTGAATGGTACAATATTCAGGCAAATGTTGCTTGTCTCTATGATTTACTTCCATGTTAAGATGAGATGTATGGGCACAAGGCCATCGAGGAGTGACTCAAGGATCCTGGTGGAGGGTTTCATTTTCAGATTGAGTAAAATCACCACCATTGATGTTGATGCCATCTTCTTCCATTGAAGCACAGGAGAAATTCCACACGGAGGCACAGTTCTCATAACCTGCATAAAACACAAAATTATGGATGGATAAGATATAACCTTATAAAATAAGTCAACTAGAAATATTGTGGCAAACTATCTTTACCCACTGGTTTAACCTGAAGGACCAACCACACCAATTTGATAATTTCCTTGTCGGGAGGTTAATAGTTTTAGCTAAAACTTAAAAGGAAGCCTAGGAAATCTCCTATCATATTTCAGCTGGAAAAGCCAAACCTACATAAACTTCCATCAAGAATGCAGCAAATGCACATAAAACAAGACTGGCATAGGAAGGATAATGATTAAAAGTTTGCCTAAATGAATACTTTTAAGGCATCAGGGTCACTATAGTTACCAGTCAAAGGCAAATTCTCATCACAAGCATCAGGAACTTTAAATCTTCGGTGCCCTGATGAAGAGACTGCCATAGGAAGGAATGGGTGGAAAGCGAAACCATTAACCGTGTCTGCATTGTGCATGGAATAGAAAAAACGATTAGAAGTAGGAGACGCTTTGCTTATTTTCAAAAGAAAAATACTGACCACTTAAATGGATATGGCATACGCATACCTGTTGCCGCCTGAAATCCTGAAATCCACTGCCCATTTTGTAGATCATATATATGAACCAAACCATCCTAGAGGCAGAAATGGGGAAAATGAGCACCAGACATTCGAAGATCTAATCACTGGTTATTGGTACCACTACATCCTTTTACTCCACCATGGATAGAATGAAATCTTGAATCATACCTGACCACCAGTTGCAAGATGTCGGCCAAGGGGCTCAATATCAAAAAGTATCCGCTGGTTGGTATATTCTGAGGATCTATACAATCTAATAACACAGAACACATTTGAAAATGAGACATATATACTGTTATAAATGTCTTGTAAAAAAATTGCTTCGTAAAAATCTGCAAAATACCTTACCAGGAATCTAAATTACAGAGAAATAAAATATGCAAGTGACCGGACAGTGCCACTTGATTCATTCAACTTATGTGAAGATGGTTAAGAAAAAAATAAAAAAGAACAAATATGACTAGCAAACAAAGTTGCTGGAATCTAGAAGCCTGCTCAGTTCTTCAAATGGATTTTGAGAGGAATTTATGATTAATGTCTTTGGAAATATAAATAATACCAGACATTACCTTTTTCCACAAGAAAGAAAAGGTCCATACTTACTTGTACACGACTTCAACAGCTTTCCGTATATCCCAGCACAAGATATAGGGGTCCTAAGAAGAATATGGGAACAATGTGTCAATTGCATAGATAGTATAACCACAAGCACATATCAGACAAAAAATATGTATGTTTTGCTATCAATCTCCTATATGATATACATATTTGAAACAGCCTAGTTCATGAGAAGTGGTATAACAGAAAAATCAAAATATGTATGCTTTTCTGTAGCTCACATTGGAAACACTGAAAGCAGAGAATAGAGTGAAGGAAAGATGGGTACAGGAATAGGGTACACATGGAAGGAGTGAATGTACTTTTAGAATTTGTAATTACAAAGATATATATAGAGAAAAAAGAAGAAGAAAATAGCATGAACTTGAGTTGCAATACAAAGCATATATGCACAACAATTTACCTTCCTGCCTCCAGTATAAAGATAGTTTCCATCCTTTGAGAACTGGACCTGAGAGAGAAAGCATTTCACCTTTAATTCATTGATAGCACAATCAAAGTCGAGGTAATAAAAATAAATGCTCACTTACATGTGTAATCCCACCTTCTTGGCCATGTAAAACGTACAAGAGTTCCATATTGTCTTCCCTGTAGATTGCAGTTGTCTGGCTGTAAGAACCAGTAGCTAGCATTCCAGTGTGAGTTGGAGAAAAGGCAACTGCAGATATTATACCTGTAGACAACAAACAAATCAAGGATAAAATCCTTCATCATTTATTGATTATCTATTGCTTATTTGAGTAGTCTAGGCAGAGATCAACCTGTTTGTCCTTCTTTATTTCCTTGAATAGTCGAATACTGTGCAAAATCTCTACCAGGACGATGTATATCGAAGACTCTGATAGATTTATTGTATCCAGCAAATATCCTACCAGACAGCAAGAATCAAGTAAATTAGTGTTGAACGTAGCTATATTCTGAACTATTTTGTACAAAACAGACAGTGCCAACCTCACATCTAAACTCTAGTTGAGCAATTAATAAGCCTTTCAAAATGAATGTTCTTACTTAGTTCCAGCTGGGTTAAATGCAATTGAAATGGCAGCAGTTATTTCATCCACAGCATCATAAGCACGATATGTGCAACGCAGCTGCAATTTTAGCATACATGATCAGTGTTCATACTAACATAAACAAGAACTGGACCCAAAAAAATGAAAGAACAAAGGCTGTAACAACATCTTTCACAATAAGCATGTATAGTATATCAAAATTTCTGGTTCAATTATGCCCAAAACATGCAAAGATTCATAAAGCTCTCACCTTTGTTTATACTACAAGGCAATTTTCCAATTTTTTTTTTTAAAAAAATCTAGAGTCTAAATAACCATTTATCTCATCTGAGGAACATAAATAAAACACACACATAGAAATTGATAAACCAGTACCAGGCCAGATGTAGCATCCCAAAGATGAATTGGATGGTCACGAGTTGTAGTAGCAAATACACAGCTGACAGGATCTGAAAAGCCAAGCAATATATCCAATTTACACCTTTTTACATCAGGAGCTAAAACAAAATAAAATGACAATCCAACAAGATAATCCCATGTTAGCACCTGAAGCAGTCATATAAGGATACCAACAGTAGTCATAGACAGACTCCCCTTCCTTCACAATAAGACTTGCATCATATGAATCTAACAAGAAGAAGAAAATAAAATCTTGAAATCAATTATATAACATCGCAGAAGTTGTGAAGTTTAGCAACATCAACCATGCGGGGAAAAAAAGTGGGTATTCCCTACTGCCTTTAAAATATGCTCAATTTGTAACTCTAAACTCAAAAACTCACCTTCATCAATAGCTAAACAACACCCATCAGCATCACTGCCACTACCATTATCTGGTCTAATACACAACAAAGCACCAGATTACCATTAAAAATGGAACATTGATTTCCAACCATGAATCATTAGCCTCAAATTAATCAATCATGTGATCTTAAAAACTTACAATGAGAACAAATGCAAGTTATTGTCCTCGGAACTTGTTAAAAAACAAGACCCGTCAGGAGACCTTAAAGAAAACCAAAAAAGAACCAGACTTTCAGACACCCAATAGAGAAGTATAAACAGAGACATATATAAGAAAATAAAGAAAAGTGAAGAGATGGGCCGTTACCATTTAATGCCTTTCAGGAAATTGTTAGGGCTTGAAGAAGAAGTCCTGAATTGTTTAAAGAAATGATGGGTTCTTTGTGGGGGCAAATCATATCTAATTACAGGCCATGTGTAGTCTTGTTGAGTGGTTGCGGTGGGTGAAATGTGTTGCTGTTCTTGTTCTTGTTCTTGTTCTTGTTCATGTTCTTGGTCTGCTTCCTCTTCCATGGTTTCTAGCGACCAACGACAAAACAGAACAAGGGTTTATTTGAGGTTTCTGTTGGAAAACCTCAAAATCACCCTTATATTTGTACCACCTCAGCAAATAAGATGAAAAAAATACATTTGATCAAAATTTACAATGTATTTGCAAGATTTAGTCAATCCAACTAAATTGGACTAAATTGCACCAATGAATATCTATTAAAATTTTGGAAATGCTTAAGCAATAAAAAAAAAAATTTTTTTTTTAAAACAAATTATTTTAGAGATGTTTAGGAATACAAAACATTGATAATCTTAAAAATAAAGTTTTCAAAATTCTAATAAATATTTTTTTATATTATTAGGTCACGATGATTGTTTGATAAATAAAAAATAAAACTTTTGATAAAAAAAATTTAAATTTTAAAATTTTTAAGGAATAAAAAGATTTAAAATTTGTAGATAATTTTTTTTCAAAAACAGAAGTCACTCAAATATTAAAATTATTCCTTAAAACAAATTTAAAATTTTTATTTTGTTGAAATAAAATCTCATATTTTTTATTTATTAAAAATTTTTATAAAAATTAATTGATATTCATTTTATAATTTAATCCAATTAGTTTGAACGAAATAAATTTTATAATGACCAAAATTTTTTCATGGAAAATAATTTATCGAATTGATATCAACACAAGTACGATTAATAATTTTTAATTGTTTTATGTTTCGAGGTTCTGCAATTTCAGCCCAAAAAATTGGAATAGGGTTAATTACAATCACTTTAGGTATTTTGCATTTACACAAAGTATCTAAAAGTTTGAAGATTTTATTAAGGATAGAGAACATGCTAGTTTACTGCCTCATATTATTCCGTATATTATTTGATAATGTGATTTATGATTTTTTTTAATTAAAAATATTAAAATGATATTTTTTTTAGAATTTTAATAAAATAACATCAAAAACATCTAAAAAATCATTTTAATATTTTGTAAATAAAAATTAATTTTTAAATAAACTTGAAAAAATAGATTGTAACATAAAAACAAACCATTAATAGAAATTCATTTAAAATTTGTTTTGTTCTAAACATTATCATTTTATTTAAAAATTAAAATGATTATTTTAGGCTAACTCCAATCTTGAATCGTGTCGTGTTCTTTTTCCTCTATGTCAAGACTAGGAGATTGGATCTCGACAAAAA
>Ga0325414_1007462_pt1 | contig 11587 bp, 3 predicted proteins | sample PopdelMetagenome_8_FD_206183 | JGI IMG/M metagenome (GOLD analysis project Ga0325414, IMG submission 206183) | Populus deltoides microbial communities from Bellville, Georgia, United States - Leaf-PdKOR-R3 | ecosystem: Host-associated > Plants > Phyllosphere > Phylloplane/Leaf | place: USA... | reverse complement strand
GAAGGTGTTGATGTTGGATACTGCAAGAGCAGGATGAGAGGGATGAGGTCTGGGAGGTTGTATGGGAGGAGGAGGAGAAGAGGGAGAGTTTGCTGGGTCGGATGTGTGCTCTGTCATGGTGTTTTTGGTGAGGCAGTTTTGAGATGGGAGATGGGAGATGGTAGAAAGATAGAGCGGCTGGAACGACAACTAGGGTTAGAAGGAGGAGATAGCCTAGATGCGCTCTGATACCATGATAGAAATAGAAATGTTTTGGCCATCTTTCATTCATTTGACAGCTGATATATATACAAAAATGTGGAGAGTCTTTCGGCTACAATCTTGCTAACCCAATCAGCCGAGTATCTCCTAAAATACAAATGCTATAAATGAGAGATTTATTTACATATTCTAATAGTAATGTCCGTTCAGGATTATGATACTCGACTTTATAGATTTCAAGATTATTCAATGTAGAAGAATTATATTATCCAGTATAATGTCAAGGAGTAACCTGTGGTTTCATATCATTGAAATCTATTGACATGAAAGATAAAAGTTGATGTTTTCTTCTTAAATTCATAGGTTCAGATTTTGACATGCATAATATTCATACCAAGAACAAACAGCAGATTCTTAATTCAACAAGGCATCACAGGAACAACTGAAGCAAGTAAACGTATCATACCTGGTATTGAAGAGACAAAAAGAAAACTTCTTGGTTTGATAATAGACCAATACAGATTCACTTCAATCTCCCTGCTCCGTCACTCTCTTTATATCTCTTTTCTATCTGTATTTTTGCTTACAAGCAAATTCTCCCCATTCCTTTTGTGTTGTTTGTCACAATTCAATTTCGATCCTTTTTTTTTTTTTTCAAAAACATCCAAAAAAAACGCAAAACAACAAAAAATTATAAAAAATATAATTTTTTTGATGTATTTAGGTTATTTTTAATGTTTATTCAAGAAAAATCATAATTAAAAAATTCACTTCAACATGTCCATTTCAAAATTATTGTTAATTTGCTGCGATGAACCTTGGATTAAAGGTAGAGCGGGTAGGATATTAATTTTAATTGTAGTGCTATTTTAGTTTGAGATGATTGGAATTGTATTATGACACAAACAACCTGATGAGCTTCCGGTCATGAAAAACGCTTATGGTGTCTTGCTGATTAAATGGCTTTAGATGAATGAGTCCTTGATTGGAGCACGAGCCACGAGGGAACGTTAGAGGTTCTGGGTAGATTTTCTCTATTGTTGTCGTTTTGATCCATAAAAAAACGACTTGCAATGTTCTTATTTTTCTTTTTGAAAGAAAATACAACTGAGGCCGGTATGAGCTGTTTTAAAATAAAGGGAATGGGCTGTTTTTTGTCTTTAATTCGGGCTTGATTATCTTGCTTAACCCACCTACTTTCAAGACAAGGCTTTGTAAAGGGCCTAAGTTTGGTTTGCAAATGGGCTCGCATGGGTATTTGGATCGGGTTGCTTTGACAAAAGCAGCCTTATTTGATTTTAATTTTTCATTTTCTTTTAGATTTTTGAAAAAAAAAATCATTTTACAATTAATCTCATGTCTTTTGTACCATTTTGTTTTATTTAATATTTGAGATTGTGAGTTTACATGTAAGATGTTTTTCAGTATTATATAAAAATCTTTCTTTAAAAAAAAATAGAACAAACCACTTAATGGGGAATACAAATAATTTAAAATTAGAATTTATAAATTTATTATATCATCTGTCATAACTTAATTTTTTTAAAAAATAATAAAAATTAAATATAGTTGATAATGGGGTTAAGACAACACAAAATTTGAAGTTTGGGGATGTAATTATAAAATTGGAGAGTTAATTGATCAATTTTGAAAGAATTAAAAGTTAAAGAGTTAATTAAGAGTTAAAGATTGTTATAATTTAGGGATTTAATTGAAATTAATCCAAAAGGGCAAAATTAAAAGAATTAATTAAGGACCAAATTGAACAATCCGGGAATTAAGGATTGTTTTGTAAACAGTGTTATAATTTAGGGGTTTAATTTAAATTAATCCAAAGGGACAAAATTAAAAGGAATTTTTAATTGCTTAGAGGTCCAATTGCCGAATTTCCAAAGTTCAGGGGTCAAAATAAAAATGTCCATTGCTGCTTGAAACGTCGTCGTTGTTGGTGGAATCCATTTTTGCCGAAACGTTGTCGTTGCTGGTGGAACAGCCGTGTTCGTCTTCTCCATCCCGATTCAACAGGCTGAAAATCTGCAACGGATTCGATCCAATCGAGGACCACGTCTCTCGCCCACGATCTCATTCATGGAAGATAACAGTCCTGTAAAAGCAGGACTGGTTAGAGGCAATTAGCTGGGAAGTCTATAAAAAGGAGAAGAAAACCTAGAACATGGATGGAAAAATGAACCCAAAAACCAGAGCAAAGAACAGAGTAAAAACCAGAGCAAAAAAAAAATACAGAGAGAAGGAGAGAACAAGAGGGCAGCACACATAGTGACGAGAATTATCCTTGAAATTGTCTTCATCCCTGCAAACAAAGGAAAGACCTGTATTCATTCAAAGAACACTCACAGCAGACCGACATCATCTTCGTAGTTTTAAAAGCTACCGAGAAAGCAAGAAGGAAAGCACATACAAGTGATCACAAAAGGAAGACAAGGGGAAACAATAGCCGAGAATCATCATCAGCGCTGCAAACATCTTCGATCTCCAGAAGTAGGTATGACCTCACCCCTTTTGCATCTTCATTTCAAAATGTAATTGTTAGTGTTACAAGAACACTGTGTGAAGGTAATTTAATTACCTTCACTAGTGTTCGCGTACGCGTGACCAATTCACGCGTGATTTTATTTTTTGCCCCGCCGGGTCACTGGCTTGGGCCAGTGACCCCGTCGGGCCCAGCCCAGCCACATGGGCTGAGCTAGGCCCAGCCCAAAAAAAATTATGAAAAAAAATAAAAAAATGTGTATGCATGAATAAAAACAATATAAATTTATTAGTTTATTCATTGACACCAGAGTCAGGAATAAAAATACCCGTTTAAATTTATATTATTATTTCATTGTATTTTATTTTATTTAGCTGGAAAAATAAAAAATTTATGCATGCGTAAAAATAAATTTATTTTATTTGTTTATTCACTGACGCCAGAGTCAGGAATATAAAAATATGGATTTAAATTTATTTTGTTTTATAACTACGTAATATTTACCAACGCCAGAGTTGGAAGTATCCATAGTTGAATATTTACTGGCGCCAAAGTCAGGAATATCACATGCAAACCATCATAGCATAAACCAACAAAACATTAGCAATTTATGACAAAATTAGCAATGCAGCCTGCCTCAGGCAGGACGTTTAAGGGGTGATAATATCTTCCCTTTTGCGTAACTAGTCTCGTACCATAGAATCTCTGCTGAACAGTCAGGGTTCCTGCTGACCATAATACTAGGTGACGACTCCTTAAATAAGACTATTCCCCGTTAAAAAATAGGACATCAGAAATCCGTTCTTCTCAAATATATATTTTTAAAATCACCATGATGTCGGATGTGACATCATCTATTGATGAAAAGATGTGTAAACATATTTGATGTGAAGTTATCGATTGGAAGAAGTCTCATTGTTCAATGAGCCATAAAAGCCTTAGAAAAATGCTTGTCATAGTCAAGAGATTGGTGGGGGGAAAGGCAAAAAGAACAGTATTATCCCATTAAGAGTGCTCGAAATTAATTTCTTTTATCTTTGTTTAGGTAAATGGACATAGTGAAGAAACTTCTCTGAAGGAGATCTAGACATCTAGTAATTAATAAAAATAATGTCTTTTATATATATATATATATATATATATATATATATATATATTACGATTGATGTTACTCTCGGTTTGTTTGTTTTTGTGTTTTGAAAATATTTTTTTAAGAGTTTTTTTTTCTTCACTTCAAACTAATATTTTTTGGTATTTTTAAATCATTTTAATGTGCTGATATCAAAAATAATTTTTTAAAAATAAAAAAATATATATTTTGATACATTTCTGAATAAAAATTAAAAAACAACTGTTATCACACTTTTAAATATCCAATAATCAAATAATCATAGCAGCACCAAAGAAATCAAAGATCAAGACTCTCCAAGTAAAAGCAAACAAAATTAAGATTATTGGCAAATTAAGTGCCAATTGACCCAAGTCAATGATAAGGCAAATATCCACTTATTCTTGAGGTGGAAGACTTGAGTTCGATGGTAAAGGGAAAGCATGATTTTAGATCTTGAAATTTGAAGTCATTCTATATATTAATTTGACGAGGCACCCATGACTTCCATTGGAAATGAAAAGCACAAATCCACTAAACATGAAACTCTTTAAACTCTAAGCACACAATATGCACATTATGGACCCATTAATTAATCGAACTTCCTTGGTAATTAACTAATTATTAAGCTTATAGAGTAAATCATCTTTTTTAGCCGATTATAAGAGAAACAATATGGGAAAATATATATCTGGTAATTAGCTTTGCTTGTTTTTTTAATTACACATGTATATGTTTTCAGCAAAACCAAGTTCTAAACCGAACATTTACTTTTAAAATTTGAAACAATAGCTACTTAATTTAAAATAAAAGCCCTTCTTATTGATATTCTCAAAATCTTAATCACTTAAATAGAGAATTTTTAGAGAGAGAGATAGAGATTACATTGGTAGCCAGATTATCCAAATTTCATATAAATTAAGTTTTTTCTTTTCTTTTCTTTTTTCAAAATTTCAAAGAATCTAGCTAGTCGTTCCCAAAAACGATATAGATATGTCATGGTTGATGATCTCCATGCAGAGCTGGTTTAAGATGAATGATAGCCTTGAGCAAAATTATAAACAGGATCTTTTAAAATACTTAAGAAATATTTTTTATTATTTTTTTATGTATAATATGTTAGAGAATAATATAAATTATATCTTTGGACTTCACCTAACAGTTTAAGCTTTTGGGTTGATATGGTTCTTTGACATGATATCAGAGCCTTGATGACCAAGTGATCACGAGTTTGAATCTCACCACCCCTATTTATTTTATAAAAATCAAGCACATGGTAATGTGGGTCTGTGCAAGTTTCAAGTTCAAAGGGCTTTCACTTGAGGAGGGGTTTTAGAGAATAATATAAATTATATCTTGAAACCTCATTTAACAGTTTAAATTTTTTGAGATGATTTTTTGACATGATTTTTATTTTGTACTTGAAATCTTTTATTAAGAGAAAATAATCATCATTTCATAAAAATATAATTAACAAATATACCTTACTTATTTTTAGAACTTTTTATTAGAAGATTTATCTGAGTCATTATCAAAGTGACTGATAGTTTAATCTGACATTGTCTTAAGTGAGCTTTAATTTAATCTGACTTTGTCTCAATAAAAGATCATCATTGTGATTTATGAAAAAACATAGCAGGTTGTGATCTTCTTCATGAAAGCTTATAGTATGATGACTGTGAAACCATTCTTTGTAATTTACTTTCATATATATATAAACAAATAGTTTACTTATTGAGGTATTAAAAATATAAAACAAATACAAATTCAATGTACATATTATTTTCTTTTTAAATTTTATTATTCATTACTTGATATAAATACTAAACAAATTGATTGTAATTAATTTTTTAAAATTTTAATAACTCCTCGTTGATTGATTGCACTACTAATCAAGCTTAATTAATGAAAGGAACTGCGAAAACGAACTTAACAAGTCTATGCTCTTGAATGACTAAAGAAAAATGGAGTAGAAAACGTATGAAGGGAGGTAAAAGAGCTCGACTTCTTGTGTGCAAAACATGTTCTCTTCGATCCATTGTTATTGAAATCAAAATTAAAGCAGAATTAATTTTGGTGATTATTAAAATAAATTCCCATCACTTTACCATAACAATAAAAATAATCATGGTGCCTTTATAGGAGAGCCATGTCCTGTAGTCACAGTATAAAGTAATCATGGTGCCAGTTTCATCCATGGTGCGGAGACCCTATATTGTTTCCATTCCAACCTTAATTTGCTTGGGATGGCAGAGGCAACTTTCAGCCTCACATCCCTACCAATGGATACATTGAATGGCCCGGCCCCGAGTCCCTCGAATCTGGAATATTGTTTTTTCATGGAGGAGGAAAACGATCTGTGGGTCACTTTGGAGGAATCAGTTGCTATTGGCGCACTTAGATTTGATATGGCAAAAGATAAGATTGTGTTCTTGTAATGGAGGAAAAGCTTTTTGCTATTGAATAATATCATAATCGAGCAATCTTTCACCTTTGATTCTGATGGAATTCCAATGATTATAGCTATAATTAGTGGAAGTGTAGAGGATGTGTAGGTTCTATTATGCTGTGTTGCAAAACACGTAAAATGACTCCAGAATATGTATGAACTTGTATATTTCAGTAAGATCTTTAGTTGCTAAGTTAGTAAAAAAAAAAAAATCAAACATTATTATTTGAAATTTGAGATAACTTATTGATTTAATATAGTCTATATACCTCCATATATGTATTTCATATAATCATGAATAGTAAGATAAAATGTTCATTATTATTCATAATTAATTATTTTTCTAATTTTGAATGTATTAATGATAAAAAAAAAAAAAAAACTACAAGTTTGCTCTTAGTCATGGCTTGTTTTTTGTGCTAGTTTGCCGGAGGAGTCCCTTTTGTTAAAAAAAATATCTTGAAAATCAAGAGTTTTTATCATTATTTTTTTATTTATTATTTTTTTAGAAAACATGGGTTTTTGATTTTTTTGATATGTAGGTCCAATGAGCTATTTGATTTTAGCCAAGTCTTAATTGACTTAATATACTTGTTATTAAGTCAAAATATGCATGTTTTGTTTTTATGAAGATGCTAAAATAAATAATTTTTTCAAGTGCTAAAATGTGAAAAATGTTTTTTTGGTGTTTTTTAAATTAAAAAAACTAAAAAGGAAAACATTTTTTTATTATAGAATGATAGAAAAAATTATTTAAAAAAATACTTGGCAGTAAAACCCACAAAAAATTTATTCACATAAATTTGATGTTATTTTTGTTTTGTTTTACTTTTATCCTAAACCCATCAACCCTATGAGTACAACCCAAAAAACTTAGCCGAGATTAATAGAGCCAAAGCCCAGATTTATTAATGTCTCCTCACCATCGGCATGCCGAGTTAAAAAGGCACGACCGCTTATTCCAAAGCCATATGGATTCATTTTAACTGAAAGAAAAAAACGCCTCGCCGCTCCCCTCGCCCGGAGACCAAGGTACTGAGGACTTTCCCATGCTAAAATCCTACCATACCTATCGAACATCAAACCAAACGAAACCCAGAAAGACAGGCATCATCCTCAAACCTCACCTCTTTTCCCATGAGAAACGGTGTATACAGCCTATAACTCAGCTCTTCCATCTCAGAATCCTTGCTTACAAATCAGACAGGTTGACATGCTTACAGCTCAAAGCAAATAATCTAGTGCGAAGCAAAAGAAGACATGACTGACAAACACCTTAGATCAACAGAGAGCCCACCATGATCATGACTCTCCAAAACTAAAAGGATCCTTTCTGTTTCCTATTTAAATTTTCAAGTGTATTTCCATAGTTATCGTATACAATATTATTATAAGCCAATTAAATAATATTACATCGAATAATTAATTAATCACAATGACTATATAATGATAAAAAAAAAAATAGATAAAGGAAACAAATTTTTATTGTTATTGATAATTGTTGTTAAATGTTTGAGTGTCGTGTGGTCTATTAATTATAAGCTACAACAAATAACTACTTATATTTATAAATTATATATAGATATAAAGTTGTTTATTAGTTACTATAATTTCACTAAACAGGACATTGCCACAAGTGATCTCAATATATCATATTGTTCATACTTCATTTGCACCTCCCTGGACATTTTAATTATAAGCTTGCTAAAGTTTATCAACAGAAAACTTAAATAATAATAAATAAATAAAAAGGTCAAACACGAGTTCCACGTTTGGTCCCATGTTGGTGCCCATTTTTTACAAATCCTAGTCTTCAAGCTCCATGTTAGAGAATTTTTCAGACTCGAATCACTTGATAATGAGGGAGACTGTCCCCACTTTATGCAGCCTAGCTATATCTGAGGCCACCATTTCCAATGGAGAAAACATGCTTCTTTTCACATTCGATGATGTTGCCTTTCTCTAGAACCTAGAATGGCCGTTGCTTTTGTGCGATAAAATTATCATACAAAATGCAAATAAATGGTGAATTAACACCTGATAGAAAAGTTTCGATGAAATAACATAATTTTATAATTTTATAATTTTAAATCGTGACATTTCACTAATATTATAGTTCAAAAATATGATATTTGATAAAATATTACGGTTGTAAAGATATTAATTATGATTTTGTTGTGGTTACCACTCGTGATATATAATCAAATATCATGGTTGAAAACTACGATATAAATTGAAATAAACTATTTTGGCTATTGTCTGGTTTTCAAAAACTTTTGTGTTTTAAGCCTTAAAGAAGAGATGGTAAGCACATTAAGACAACAACACTACCGTTACTAATTAAAGTCCGTTCTTAAGTCTACAAGTTGGATAAAGACGTATATTTTAACGCATAAAATATATTTAGAAGAAAAAATTCATAAAATCATAGTTTTTATTAACCTAAAATTTAATTTACTTTATGATTTTAGAGAGTTAGGAATTTTACAATTTAAAAAAACAATTGGACAGAGTTTCCTTTATATAGGAACTATACTCAAGATTTTGTCCTGCTTTAAAAAACCTGCAAAAATAAAATAAAAAAACCATAATAACTTCAATCAACAAATTCTAACTAAACTCAATATATATTTTATAATCGCAAGTAGCCCTGAGAATGCAAAAACAAAACATATATACATGCAAAATGAATAAAAAATAATTAAGTATTACAATATTCAAGTAATTTAAATCCAAAAATATATAAACATAACTGGCGTCGTTGTCGGGGATTTTAGATAAAATTACTAATAATTTCAATATAAATTAAATTTGATCTAATTTGATTGCCTTTTGGTCTTCAGCTCTTTAGGTGTGTTGTCTAGTGCATGAGAAGCAACAAAAACCAGCCGTTGCTACCTTATAATCCTGAGATTGAGAGAACTGCAAGGGGATTAAGAAAGAAAATGGGAGAGACTCAAAACAGTTCAGGCATCATGGCAGACAACGAAAATCCTGAGCAAGACACACGGGCATTGAGAGATTTTGCTCTCCCACAGGTGACAGGAATTCGTTCTGTTATCAGGAAACCAAGGATTGAGGCCAATAATTTTGAGATCAAACTAGCAATACTGCAGATGATTCAGACCTTAATTCAGTTTTATGGGTTGCCAAGTGATGATCCTAACGCCCATATTGCAAGTTTCTTGGAAATTTGCGACACATTTAAGCATAATGGTGTTACTGACGATGCCATTCGTCTCAGACTGTTTTCATTTTCTCTGCGAGATAGAGCGAAGAACTGGTTAAACTCCATGCCTGCAGATTCAGTTATCAGCTGGGAAGATTTAGCTCAGAAATTCCTTGCTAAATTTTTTCCACCAGCCAAGACAGCAAAAATGCGCATTGAGATAGCTAACTTTGCCCAACTTGAGAGTGAACCATTGTATGAGGCATGGGAGAGATACAAGGATTTGCTCAGGAGATGCCTCCACCATGGACTGCCGAAGTGGATGCAGGTGCAGAATTTTTACAATGGATTGAATGCCTCCACAAGAATAATAATTGATGCAGCTTCAATGGCCAAATGAAAGAAGCATACAGAAGAAGACTGTTGGGGTGCATGAAATTGATGCAATCACGACATTAACAGCTCAAGTCCATTCACTAACTCAGCAACTGAAAACCACTCAACTGTCAGCAAATGCCATCCATACAGCGTGTGATTTTTGCTATGAAAATCACACAAGTGAAGAGTGTCAGGTTGGGAACCCATTCTCTCAAGCAGAGCATGCTCATTTTGTGTCAAACTACAGCCGGCAGAATAACCCCTACAGTGCAACATATAATCCCAGTTGGAGAAATCATCCGAATTTCTCTTGGAACAATCAAACTCTCATGAAGAATCCAGCCATGCCATCTTCAAGTGAGCACATGAAAGAGAAATCAAAACTTGAAGAAGCTATGACACAATTAGCAAACAACACCAGCAGATTCATGACTGAAACAAAAACTAATCTGCAGAACCAAGCAGCGTCTATTCAAAATTTGGAGGTTCAAGTTGGTCAGTTAGCCAACATGCTCACGGGTAGACAACAAGGAACTCTACCAAGCACAACTGAAATTAATCCTAAGGAGCAATGCAAGGCCATAACTTTAAGAAGTGCAAAAGAGGTGGAGCAAACCGCCGGAAACAAGGGTGCAGGAAGAGAAGAGGAGGAGCAAGTGGCCAAACCACTTCCGAATATGAAAAAATCTGATCCTCTACCAGAACCAACGCAAGAAATACTGCAGAGAATTCCATTCCCACAACGTCTCAAGAAGAATAAACTTGATAAGCAATTTTCTAAATTTCTTGATGTGTTTAAAAAATTGCAGATTAACATTCCTTTTGCAGATGCTCTTGAAAAAATGCCAAGCTATGTGAAATTTTTGAAGGACATCCTCTCAAACAAAAGAAAGCTAGAGGAATATGAGACTGTTGCTCTTACTGAGGAATGCAGTGCCATTTTGCAAAAGAAACTGCCTCCTAAACTTAAAGATCCAGGGAGTTTTACTATACCATGTTCCATTGGAAATTCTATATTTGAAAAAGCTTTATGTGATTTAGGTGCAAGTATTAATCTCATGCCTTTATCTATCTTTAAGAAGCTTGGTGTAGGTGAAGCAAAGCCAACTACAGTAACACTGCAGCTAGCTGACAGGTCATTGAAGCATCCAAGGGGAATAATTGAAGACGTACTGGTGAAAGTGGGTAAGTTCATCTTTCCAGCAGACTTCATCATTCTGGATATGGAGGAGGATAATGAGATTCCTATCTTGCTTGGCCAGCCATTCTTGGCCACTGGAGGTGCGTTAATTGATGTGAAGAAAGGGGAGTTGCGGTTAAGGGTGAATGAAGAGGAGGTGATTTTCAATGTGTTCAAAGCCATCAAACAACCAGATATGGGGGAGAGTTGTTTCAGCATTCAAGTGGTGGAATCCTTAATTATTGACAAAGTCAAGCTTCCAACTGACCCGTTAGAAGCATGTCTTTTAAATAAGGTATAGGAGAAGGATGCTGAGATAGCATAATATACATGTTGGATGGACTCTTTTGAACCTAACCGCAGAAGATACTTTGAAGATTTGGGACAACCAGCACCAAAAATAAAATCAACCAGTGAACAAGCACCAGTTCTGGAATTGCAACCTCCGCTAGAACACCTTCGGTATGCATATCTTGGAGAAGCTTCCACCTATCCTGTGATAGTCTCTGCAAAGCTATCCATAACAGAGGAAGAAAAATTGTTGAGGGTGTTGAGAAATCATAAGGCAGCTCTCGGGTGGGTATTGGCAGATATCAAAGGCATCAGTCCCT
>Ga0325414_1007461_pt1 | contig 11589 bp, 3 predicted proteins | sample PopdelMetagenome_8_FD_206183 | JGI IMG/M metagenome (GOLD analysis project Ga0325414, IMG submission 206183) | Populus deltoides microbial communities from Bellville, Georgia, United States - Leaf-PdKOR-R3 | ecosystem: Host-associated > Plants > Phyllosphere > Phylloplane/Leaf | place: USA... | reverse complement strand
AAATTGATCTGTAATATTATGATTGGTAGAACTATAAAAATAAAATAAAAAGTTGGTGTTTAAATTAAAGGAATATTTCGGGGTCTAATCAATCAGAGAAGATGCACGTTCATCCCTGCTAATTAAAATTAATATTTTGATGTCTCCACCCCCAAGTTGCTTAGGTTTTTGGTCAAGATCGATGTAACGTCAACATTCATACTTGATGATCGATCTTCCCCGAAGCTCTTAGAATGGAAAGTTGATTTAATTAATTTATTTCATAACATGGCAAAATCACATGTTAATTAATTTATCATCAAGAATGCCTTGGGTCGTACATTTTGTAGGAGTAAAATCTTTGTTTCTTGAGCTTCATAAACAATATATGAAGCTCTTGTTAATATTAGTCAATTGCAAAATCACGAAAAACATTTAATTTAATAAAAATATGTTTCTTGCTTTATCTTGCAAATTCTTAGAATTATCCACGTCTTGATAAATATACAAGTTCATTCAATTCGTGAGAGAGTAATTAACCAAATTATTGATGATAAGATTGAAAACTTGTATCATTTCATAAACTTCATTTGAAAAATTGACAAATATCTTAGGAGATCTTTAAATAAAAACATGGACAAACTTCATTTTTAGATGTTGAAATATATAGTTTCATAGAAAGCTTTTCCAATCACCATTTGTAAGCTCAATTTCTATTTCTATTGACCTTTTAAAATAATAATAATAATAATAATAATAAAAAGCAGTAAGAAGAATCCCAAAAAAGTTCTATTTACATGTCTGACTTCCTGATTTTCATCAACTTTTGTTCTTAGATTTTGAACCGCCAAAATTTTACATTTTATCGACAGAATAGTGATCCATCGATATTATTTTTACCAACACAATTATTGACAGTTATTATTCGTTGAAAAACTTATCATCGGTAATTTTTTTTTATCGATCATTCCATCAGTAATATAACCAATGGATATAGACGGAAAAAGCGCGCAAAGCAAAAAAAAATTACCGGTATCATTTCATCAGTATTTTCATCGGTGAAGATGGAATAAAAAATTAAAAAACCATTTGTAATTTCATCAGTGATTTATTTTCATATTACTGATGGAATTAACTCGTTGGTGATTAAATAATGTTAGTGACATTTCCTGTAATTTTTTTCCAACTCTCTGGAATTTTTCAAAGGACTTGTTCTATTAGTAAGTTGTTTAAATATTTTGTTAAGAAAATAGATTTAATAAACAGAATAGAAAAAAAATTAAAAGCAATTAAAATATAAAAAAAATCAAATATTTATTATAGATTTAAAAATTTATCAGTTTAAATATAATTCATCTAGAAGAGAGGTGCTCAAGGAAGAGCAGGAGGAGGTGGTGGGTCTTCCTCAGGATCGAGGAGGCGATAAGGTGGACCGCATGTACCACCCATGTATGATTTTAGCTTCATGTATAATTGTTGAATTTCGGTGGACTCACCACTAAGTCGTTTTGTCTAAGCAGTAAGATGGGTCGTCCAAGCTTCAATTTTTTAGTTTAAAATCACTTGGAACTCCATAGATTGAGTGCTTAAAACCAATTATGAGCATCTAATGACTAAAACACTTTGGACCGTCTGCAACTTCTCAATTGTAGTGTATGAGATACCATAAACCCAATTTATATCGAGTTCACCGTATGATCTTGCCTTCAATTACAAATCCAGATCGAGTTTTGAATGGGTCAAAGAATCATCCTTGTATCTCTCTTATAATCGAGTGTTAAAAAAATAATTCAAAAAAAATCAACTAATTCAAAAAATAATAACTTCACAAATTAAATTGTTGAAATCCAACATTCCACAAACTTCTGAACTCGGCTATCCACAAGCTACTACACCTCTTTCTAATGGTCATCATTTTGCATGTGAGTTTATACAAAAAGCTCCATCAATCTGATTCTATAATGATAATGCCCACGGATTCTGCACTCGATTAAATCTTCATTTTCAAGGTAATACAATATACAAAATTTTGAACACATGTTAATTTTATAGTATCCTAAGTCGAGGGGTTCCATCATGGATTCAGTAGCATAGAAGTTCTCTTTCAGTCTATTCCCTTCAGGTAAAATGCTTCTTGCTCATTTGACAATTTTGTTGTAACCAGTCTCACTCAGTTTGTGATTTGACTTGATGGTGAACACATATGCAATAACCAATAATTTACTGTGATTTGTGCACCTATCCCATAATAGTTTGTTGGAGTCTTTTAAAAGATCAAAAAGCCTCGTTGCATCTGCATTTGCTTCTTCATCTACGATTAAACATTAACATGCATAACTCTATTTCAAGAACGAAGAACTTGTAAACATAATAGTTATCAACTTCGCTTATCAAGAATTTGTAATTGGGTTTTGCCAAACAATACTAGACTTATCATACCTAGAATTTTAAAATTGATCATGACCTCCAAGAAAGTATATTGTGAAAAGTATGAGTGACACTCTAAACACTTGTGAAAATCTCTTAGAGACAAAATTATGAGTGATTTAATACTTGTCATTTAACAAGTATGGGTGAAAGGTATTCTAGTCTTAAACCCGCAAACGGATTGGTTATAATCTTACACCCACAAAAAAAACATGTAAATGTTTGGTCTCACCAGCTAAGAAAACTGGTGTGTGACAATGAAACTCTTGAATGAAAGTTCAAGGAGAGAAGTAGGAAGTTTGTTGAATCTCTATAAATATTGGTGCAATCTCTCTAAACTCTCACTCTTTAATTATTGCATTTATATTATTTATTGCTTTTGTATTTGGTTGAGTGTTTAGAATTGCATGTTATTAGGTAATTTTTTTTTAATTTATTGTTTTACCTTTTGCATACCTAATTCACTCCTCTTTTAGGTGTTTGTGTTGTCTTAATCCTAGAACAACACAAACTACATACACTACAAAAATATATAAAAAAATAACATTTTGAAATTGAGTTTGAACAAAAAATAGATAGTTTTGCTAACTTGATGTGTGAAGTCTTTAAAAAAAACTGAACCAAAATAGGGATGTTAACAAACTAAGTGTTAGGGTGGCGGATTTATTGATTGGAAAATAAGGTGTTATGTTATTTTTTGCAGAGAAAAATAGAGGAAAAAAAAATTTGGGAGGGGAACAAGGGGATCGCTTGCTAGGTCATAATTTAAATATTATGAACATATTTATAGACGAATATTAGCGATAGATTTTTTTTATCGGTAATATTGTATGTAAAAATAACATGTCATTGTAGCTTTTTTTTTATTCCTTCTTTTCCTACAATAATTCCATTGGTATACACCGATAAAAAGTTATCATCAGTGTATATCAAGGAACATAACGAGAAATTATTTCATTGATAAATTTCACTATAATTTACCGATGAAAATTTAGCTATCGGTATTTTTGTTTGTATTTGTTAATTTTTTGGTAGTGTTAAAAGTAAAATCAATAGTTAAAAAGATTTGAATTTGAATCCTCATATTATTATTTTTAAATTAAATCTGAATATATTTTCAAAATTGAATTATGATGTCTTTTATTTGGTGAGATCAAATTTTTATGTTAAATTGTATTATATTAGTCTATTATTTAGTTGAATTTATCCTATAAATTAATCTTTTTTTATAAAAAAATTCCTATATAGAAGAAACATTGTGGCCTCTTCCACCAACTATTATCGATGTCAACAATAGTGTCTTTTGTTCATGATAGGCATGGGAATCGAAGAGGAGAGGGAAACGAGAAAAGAAAAGGAAAGAAAGAAAAAGGTTGTCAGAGCCATGTTGTGACTGCTTTTTTGACATGCGTGCCATAGGAGAGAGTCACTATCCATCCGATTTTAGCAACACCATGGAAGACCGACATCGAAGCTCGGATGAGGTCGCTCGCACTACCCAAACGCGATTGTCTCCCTTACACGTTGACGTGTGTGTTGCACGAATCATCCATATTTTTTTAATTTTGGTCTCTCATTAGATTTTTTTTTATTTGATCCCTAATTCTTTTATAACTCTTTAATTTTTTGATTTGGTCTCTCAGTCAGCCATTTCCTTTTAAAAAAATTAGTCCCTCATTAGATTTTTTTTATTTGGTTCATAATGCTTTTATAACTCTTCAATTTATTTTTTAATTTGATCTTTGATTCTTTTATATCTTTTCAGTTTGGTCCAAAATTTCATCCAACTTAAGTTTAATGAAAGCCTAACCATGGAGAAAATAAGGAAAGGGAAATGAAATAGATAAATGGCTAGACCGAGTTAGTTAAATTTTTTTTTTGGAGCTAGATTGAGTTTTGAACATGGTGATCAGGTTGTGTTTGGACTCACTTGATCAAACGAAACGTGCCAAACCATAATTTACATGATTCGATTTGAAATTCGAGTCATCTAATGGACCAAGGACCATAACATATGATAACGCTAGATAGATAAAAAAAAAAAAGGAATTATGTAGGTTATTATATTTCAATTCAATTTTTATTTTTAGTTAAAAAAACATATAAGTACATAATAAAAATAGAATCGAAGATACTAAAAGCAAGTCAAGTTGGAAAATAAGGTTTTTGTATTTTTTTTTATCGTCTAATATATCGATCTAATTTTTGTTTATTATTATTAACTCTTTTAGTTTTGACATATTTAATGATTGATTAATTTTATTGAACATATTGATCAAATACATTTTATATTTTTTATGTTTAATTTAAAAATTGATTTTATATATATACATATATATATATATATATACATACATACATATAGTGCCGGGGCTGTGTTTATCTAGAAATCTTTCAAGTTTCGCACCTCTCCAACTGCCAACCGAGATCAGCCACTGAGACAAGTCAGCTTCCATAATTTAATATCATATCACACAAAAAGCCTCTTGTCTTGTCTCACTCACCCCACTAACCAATTCCTCTATAAAAAAACTGTCTCGTTCCCAGAAAAAAAATTATCATTACAGAAACTAAAAAAAACATTATTATAACATCTTTCTCCGTTATTCGCTAATTGTACCTGGCAAGTACCCTACCTGTACCTCTCTCTCCACCCCCCCTCCCCCCCCTCTCTTCTTTCATCACCTTTTCATGTCTACCCTTGTTTTTTTTTTATTTGATATCTGTCTTTACAGTACTTTTTAATTTTTTTTATTTTCAATGATTTTTTTATTTTTAAATATTTAATACTAATTTTTAAAAATTAAAAGAATATATTATTTTTATACATTATAAACCACCTCTGTTACCTCTCTATATATACACATCCCACTCTCCTCCCATGCCGCCTCTCCCTCTCCCTTCTCTCTCTCTCTCAAGATCTCTTCATTCTTCAAGCCTTCAATATTACATCTTACCGTCAGCAAGAACAACCCACTTGCTCTTTACTATCTAACTCTCAAATTAATCTTCTCGTAGTCTTTACGTTCTCTACGCTAATCTGTTGAATCCATCCTTTTAGAATGAAGCAGCTAATTCGCCGCCTCTCCAGGGTTGCGGACTCTTCTCAATATAGCCTTCTACGCCCGAATTCTCAATCCACCCCCTCCACAACCACCGCTCGCCGGAGATCAGGCGGCTCGAGGTCGGCCCACCGGCGAGGAGCCGACAAGCCGGTGCCTGAGGGGCACGTACCGGTGTATGTTGGCGATGAGATGGAGCGGTTTACGGTGAGTGCTGAGCTATTGAACCGCCCGGTCTTTATATGGCTTCTGAACAAGTCGGCTCAAGAATACGGGTACGAGCAGAGAGGAGTGCTCAGAATTCCATGTCACGTGCTGGTTTTTGAACGAGTTATAGAGTCGCTGAGACTCGGGCTTGAGTCAAGTGACCTTGAGGATCTACTTGGTTCCTTGTTCACCTCCGAGGACTATTTGTGAGATTACTTATATGTGGGGAGGTTTTTATAGATCCTTGAAATATATTGGCAATATCAAGAGATCGTTTTCTGGGATTTTCTTTTTGGTAAATATACCTCTTTCGATCTTGATGACGGGCGATGAAGAGAGATTTGAAAGGGTTTTTTTTTTTTTTGTTTTTTTTTTTCCCGGTTGTAAAAACAGGGGCTGGGGAGAAAATAGAAAATTAGCTGTTCTTTTTGTTTGCCCTAATTTTTTAAGGATTGCATTTTATGGTTGGTTCTTGAGAAATTATGGGAAATTAATACAAAGGTTAATACCAATGAAAGAATCCGTCTTGAGATTTGGTAAAATCAAGAAGCCACACTTTGGATCTTGGAGAGATCATCAGTTATTGCTTACATTTTAATGTTTTTTTTTTTTTTTTTTTAAAGTCCTTCTTTCCCCTGAAATTCCTCATGCCCTTACTGTCACTACTCTCCCATTGGCTTCTTCCCCTTTTCTGTTAAAGATAACGTGGAATTATATATATATATATATATATATATATATATATATATATATATATATATAGGGGTACAGGTGTTGATTAATAATTTATATGAGGCTATTTATGTAAGTTTAAGGCGTGAGAGTATATTCCTGGCATGTGCTGCTGTCTTGAGTCCAGATTAATCTTTCCAGTTTCAAGACTGTTCAGCTCAAAATCTCTGTTATTTGCTGTGATTTGTCTGTTTAAAACTAAAACCGGAAAAATGAGTCTTTCTGGTCATCAATAACACATGTACAATAAATTATGGAACAGAGGTAAGAGTAGACGATGAAATCATTTTCAAAGCCATTTTTTTTTTATTTAATACAACACATATTAAAATAAATATTTGAAAGAGTTTAAAGGAATAAAATTTTGGTGAAAAAAATTATTTATTTTGTCAAAATCATAATTTCTTATTTATGTATTTTTTATATTTTTACCAAACATGTATTTTTTATTAACAACATGACTTTTGGATCAAAAACACCTAAATTTCAACCTTTTATATCCAAAAACCATGTAAACAAATCTTAGAAACCATAATAACCTCATTCTCAACCTCTAATCAATCTAAAAAAAAAAAACTAAATAGTCTCCAATTAAAAAGGAAAAATCACTTTAATTGAACTCCCGTATAAAAAATAAATCCATTAATACAAGGATCAACCCTTTTTTTGTTTTTTCCTAGCTAGTACGTGGCTAGCCAAAATTCTTTTCTCTCATCTACATTCGTTGGTGACTTATTTATTCTCTCCTATATCAGATATTAAAATATAAAAAAATAAAATTATCTCTTTACAAAAATCAATCGTAAAAGTCGCTGATAATGTTCATGGTACAAATCCAAATCTCTTTTATGATTGATTTTTGTAAAGAGATAATCATTCCTTTAATTTAAAATCATAACCTTGATATATTTGATAAATTACTTGCATTTGAAATCACTACTTAATAAAGAGATCCTGGTTTAACGATATACACACACACAGGTGTCGTCGGTATATTCTTTGATGATTCTAATGATGAACGGGTCACATCACTGTACGGAGATCCCGATTTGAATCACTCGGTCAGTCCGTTTTGAAAAAATTTCACGTCATCGCACTGTTTTTTTTTTCAAAATTCTACATAGTCCGTTGGGGAATCGGTCGGTATATACCAACAGCATAATTCTGTCGGTATATACCGACCAAATTGCCGACGGTTTGTATGTCGTCGGTATATATCACCGACGTCAACGGTCTGTCGGTATATATCGACAGGATTAGAGATAAAATTCTTTCTGTCGGTGAATATTACTGACAAAAGAATTCTGTTGGTTTTCACCGATTTTTTGGTAGTGATAGTCAGTTTGGGTTTCAACCAATTCAATTTTATATGTTATGAGTTTATGCCTAATGTACACAAAATAATCACAATAACGTTATTGACATCTCAAATCTGTATCCGCAACAGAATTAGTAAATAACTAATCCTTTTAACTCAAATCATCTCAATTTAATTAAGAAGAGTATTGCTTAAATAACAATACTAAAATCAAGTTGATTAAGGATTCAATCAATCAGACTTTGGCCTCACATCCACCTTGTTTGAAACGGATAAGCAAGATTCTTATAATGAGGCACCGAAAATTGACACCAAAGTGAAGAATTCAGACCTTGAACTCTTTGCCTCCAAGCTAGTGCAATATTGCGGGTCACATGACATATCATTTAAGCCGCAAAGTCAACACATTAGTCTTAATTAAAAGCTTAATTATTGATGTAATTAGATAATGATCATGAATAATTAGTCCATAAAAAAATTCAACGAGTCAACTAGGAATCTCGACTGAAATGTAGGACTAATTAATCTTTATTACTTATGGCTAGGCTAATTTTATATTTTATGTTGATTGTAGTGATGTTAGTAATTCTTAAGAAGTAGGTTTTTTTGTCCACTTTTCTTCGTTAATTAGGATGTAGGCTAGGCCTTTATTAATTCTTCTTAATCATCAAATATTTCTCTTATTTGAGATGGATCATAATTTATCTTGACTCTCATTTTTCGATTAAGTTTAATATTCTTTCGGCTGAAATCTATGATTTTGTGACGACTAAAGAAACACATCCATGGCTTGTTCATGGGATACGCAACTTGAATGAAAAGAGCAAACAGCTACACTTGGAAAGACGAAGAGCATACGGGACAGTAAGAGTCGAATGACAGATATTTAATTGTTCATTTAATCGATCATGAATATCTCCCACATCAAGAGCTTTGGAGCTATATATACAGACAAATATTTATCATGAACTTTTGCATATAGTAGAGTGGTCTAACCTTAATTGTTCATGTGTCAGCGTAGGAACAAGCAAATAAATCTCACACGTATACGCCAAAAGTATCTTACGATACCGAAAACATTGATTTTTACACTGTAGCCTTAAGGGCTAAGGCAGTTTTAGTTTGGATGTAGGTCTTCGAGAAATTGGTCAAGCTATTCGCAGTATTTTGTGCTCGAAGTTGGAGAAATCTCTTACTATATTATGTTCAGTGCACATATCCCGGAGACAAGATGTCAAGATTTAGGCTCGTTATATGGTTAAAACATGCTTTGTTATAGCAGATAGCTTACTTCAAAAACGCAATATCCTAGATTTTGCTCTTTAAAAGGTCTTTATTTAACAAGCTTCTACATTAAACGTGATTAATTTTTTGAGATGCTCAACCACCACGTCAAATGGGTTTGGATCAAATTAACAGTTTATTAAAGATTCAGCAACTTCATTTTTAGTCAATAGGCGAAATGCAAAGAAACTCGACTAACTACCAGCTAGCGTATTTATGTTGTTTTCTTAATGAACATTTATTAATTTATTCCAGAAAACCCGATTCGAGTTTGGCTAGTATGTGAACTCGGTCTGGCTCAATCCAGGTGGGAGGGGGAGGGGGAGGGCTCGCCATATGCCAGGCAAAAAGAAGCCTAAAAAAACAAGATCTTGTGATCTGTAGTAGGGAGGCAAGGATGAATATAAACTGTGTACAGTTTTGTCAGAAATTCCAACATGGTATTCGCCAACTAAGACGCGCGCCCTATATGATTGGCTCTTAACAATGAATAATATAATATATAGAGAGAGATCACTCCATATATTATTAACTTGTATAACTGATCATCATCAATAGAAAATAACTTGAAGTTAGCAAAGTCGTTGTTCTTAACCTCTCTCCTCAATGATTCCAAGAAATCCACACTCATTCGGAAAATGCATGCGCTTGTGCTGAAAGTAATCGAGTTCTTCTAGTTTTAAGATATAATATATATGAATTTATTAATGGCCATTGCCACTCCTACGTTCTTGATCTTAGAATTTTTATGGTTAGAATAAGGTGAAGCAGGTGAAGTCGGGTTGATCTTGGCTCCTCCGTCCGATGCTCATCAAAGATAAGTTTAACAGTCGAAATACTTTAAGACCTTCACCCTTTGCATCAATATTTCTCAACTAGATCTTGAATAATCTGTTGCATTCGTCATAAATTTCTCTCTTAGTACGATAACTTTATAATAATCTTAAAGAAGAAGAGAATATACAACTGGAATTATTGACTTAAATGTGATGTAAATTAATTATTCCAAGAACAATGTTGGGCTAGTTCTATTTATACGCGTGACAGTAGAGTACCATGAAAATGCCAATGGCCATGATTTGCGGTAATGGCACATGGCTTAGCATGTAGAGTCACGTTATTAAAACCTTCCCATGATCATCTTCTTCGAGAAAAGAGGGAATTTTTGCTCTGGATTTTGCACTTCTTCCTTAACAGCACCCAAGAGAGAGTGAATAATAAGATATCCAAGAGAATTATTGGCCTTTATACGGTACGAAGATTAATTAGCATGTGAAGTGAAGGTGTGATCTGAGTCACATGGGGGAGAGTGAGTAGAAATTTCATGATTAATTGAGATCTTCATTGGTTTATTATCATGATTAGGAGATCTTTCTACAGCGAGGATTGACAGAGTTTCTAAGATTAACAATGGCAACAGGGACCTGTGAGAGCTCTTCACATGCTGTAGGAACTCATTTCTGCCTTCAATCCCCCCTCTCCCTCTCTACGACGTCCTCTCAACTGTATAATTATATTCATGTTTACTGTTTGTTACCCGTTATTTATCAACTTGATGCTGCGTGGTTGTTTTTAAATTTACTTTTATTTATTTTTTATAATTAAAATAAATATTTATATGAAAAGATAACTATTTAAATTCTAAAAAAAATATTTGTTGTTAGTCGAATTATTTTTTTTTAGTAATTTAAAAATAACTAGGTAAAGATGTATCTCTTCTATCTAAACTCAACTTCTTTTTTATGTATTTTTTTTTATCAGAATTATTGTTTATTAAATAAAAAAACTTATCATGATTTAAAAGATAAATTTCAAATTAAAAATCTCGATATTTTGTGTGTAATTGAAAAAAGAACGATAATTAATCTGCGAAATTTATATAAAAAATATATATTTTTAGTTTATTTTATAATGTATAGTAATAGTATTTGTTTTCCTTTTAATTAAAAAATGAAAATAAAATTTCAAACTACCACAATAAGAATATTTTAGACTATGCATATATAGAAACTGAATTAAGATCATACATGACTCAATAGATCGATCCTCCAGCCCTTCATAACCAAACCCCTCCCCTAATTAGGGCATAAAATAAAGGACTTTCCCTCTATAATATATATATTCCTGCTTCGGTGAGTGAATTACGGATCAGGACCTGTAGTTTATCAAAATTAACTAATTAAACCTTGTAGTATGAGGACAGATTAAATAGTATCTTAGCCACGTTGTTCTTCCTCAATTTATTGGTTTTTTAATTCTAAAAATTCAGACTATTAACTATAATTAATACTAGCCCTTTTCTGACATTTCCCTCGTGTTGCTAAGTGTTTTTTCTTTTTCTTTTTCTTTTTCCAGAGAAATTATTCATATCACGAAATAATAATTAATTTTGTAACCTGTAGTGTAGCAGCACTCTGTAAGCCACCAGGAAAATTAATCGATTGTGGCCCTCTCGGACATTAATTAATTGTAGCTCATGAATTTCATAAAAATAAAAAATAAAAATCAATGGAGCCCGATGGGCCAGAAATGGGTTGATAGATCCAGCTTCATAGTATTGGGCCTTCCACATAGGGCTCC
>Ga0325414_1007460_pt1 | contig 11590 bp, 9 predicted proteins | sample PopdelMetagenome_8_FD_206183 | JGI IMG/M metagenome (GOLD analysis project Ga0325414, IMG submission 206183) | Populus deltoides microbial communities from Bellville, Georgia, United States - Leaf-PdKOR-R3 | ecosystem: Host-associated > Plants > Phyllosphere > Phylloplane/Leaf | place: USA... | reverse complement strand
TTTTTTTATTGTATTTAAAAAAACAAAAAAGTCTTAAATGCTCCTTGTAAACAACATTGATTTTTTTTCTTTTACTTGGAGGATAATAAAATTATTTTACTATTCCTAAAAATAGAGAAAAAACACATATACCCTGATAACCGGCCATAAAAAAAAAAAACCTATCCCCAGTTCATAAGCCTTTGGTTTTTCTTTGAAAAACAATAAATAAATAAATTACAATATCGCAATTAATAGTAAAATATATCTGGGTGGGTGTCCATTGCTTTTTTAAAGTGTTTTAGAGTTTTTTTTTTAATTTTAATTATCATGACAATCGTGTCAGATAAATGAAATTATTTAGCTTTTCTCATCCAGTAGTCCAATGTCAAAGTTTGATTTTTAATTTTGCTAGCCAATATCTGCAGCTTCCTTGCCAAGCAAATCATGATAAGTCAGCAGTATTTAAGTTACAAAACCATCATCTTGACTGGTGTCTACCATTGAATATTTTTCATCTCTCTCTCTCTAAGGTTGGAGCATAATTGAGGGGCGACCATGGATTTGGGAGAGGTTAATCACCAAAGGATAAAAACAAATGGTATATGGTTGCATGTAGTAGAGAAAGGGTCAGGACCCCTAGTGCTTCTGCTTCATGGGTTCCCAGAATTCTGGTATTCATGGCGTCACCAGATCACTTTCTTGGCCAACCATGGATACCATGCAGTTGCTCCTGATCTGAGAGGCTATGGTGACTCTGACTCTCCTCTCAGCCCCAACTCCTACTCTGTCTTGCATCTTGCTGGTGATCTAGTAGGCCTTCTTGACTATTTTGGTGAACAACAGGTCCTCTCTAACTCTGTTCTTTAATATTATTAATACGTGAAAATATGTGTTTTTGAATGGATTAAAAGTAGATTATGACTGATTTAGTTTTGATATTTGAGAAGGCTTTTGTGGTTGGACATGACTGGGGAGCTGTTATTGGTTGGCATCTAAGCCTATTCAGGCCTGACAGACTCAAGGGACTAATAGCCATTTCTGTCCCATACTTTCCAAGAGATCCTGTTGCTAAACCTATCGAATTTTTTAGAGGAAATTTTGGAGATGAGTTTTACATTTCTCAATTCCAGGTACCTTCCTAGGTCCATATTCACATAATTTCTTTTACAACATTTGTTTTGCATGTCTCGAGTCTCTGAACTTATAGTACTGGTTTTATGGGGGACAGGAACCAGGAAGAGCAGAAAGGGCTTTTGCAAGATATGATTACTTGACAGTAATGAAGAAGTTTTTGCTGATAAATAAGAATGATCCGTTGATAGCTCCTTCGGGCATGGAGATCATTGATTACTTGCAAACACCAGCAGTGTTGCCACCATGGATTACTGAGGAGGAACTGCAGGTCTATGCAGACAAGTTCGAAGAATCTGGCTTCACTGGTCCTCTCAACTACTACCGTGCTATGGACCTGTAAGTGCAAATACTCTCACCATTTTATCCTCCCTGATTAGTTTACATGGTTTGAAGGTCTGATTATTTTTTCTCTTCTCTTTACTCTGCCAATGAGGCTGTAATGCTGTATTAGCCATATGTTTTTTTGATGATTTCTCTTGTTATGTTTCTTTAAAACGCCAACAGGAACTGGGAGCTTTCTGCACCTTGGCAAGGAGCAAAGGTTACTGTTCCTACAAAGCACATCGCTGGTGACAAAGACATAGGTTTTGACACTTATGGTACAAGGGAATATGTGCAAGGAGACACTTTCAAAGGCTTGGTGCCTGACCTTGAAGTTGTTATTTTAGAGGGCCACCATTTTATCCACGAAGAGAGAGCCCATGAAGTCTCTCAAGAAATTCTTACCTTCCTTCAAAAGCTTTCTGTGGATTAGTAATTTGATGTCATGCCCAAAATGGTGTATTGGAATAAAATGAACAATAGATTGCAATAAACTCAGATGTGGAAGTAGTTACCGTAGTTTTTTTTTTACAATAAATCTGGTTTCTGGCTTTCAAGAGTTCATGAAATTTTAAGTTGAAGGCTGACATCAACCAGTAACAGTCTTTCCTAACAGGGTTCCAGAAGAGGCTTAACATGGAATGAATGCTGACAATTATGGTTGGTCACAGTATAATTACGTGCTTTGGAAAGAATGGGGAAACAAATTCTTCAAACTTCTAGAATATTTTCCCCGTTATTTTTTTTTTGTAGCAGCTCATTACAACGTCGTTTGTGCCAATTTTTTTCTTTGATGGCATTGTCAAAAATTCTACTAAAAGAGTGAAGAAAATACAAACAAGAAAAATCTCAGTCGCTTGTTCTTCCCAGTTTTAGCAACTTCAGGACGTTTTCATAGACAATAAATGTTATCGAAGAAGCGGGAACGTTTTTCAGAAGGTTTGGTGTTATGCCCTTGTAAAAACCTCGGAAACCTTCAAACCTGCATGCCCCAAAAAGCAAACTAAATTATCAGAAATAAACGAGTAGATGGCAGTAAAAGAGACATTTATCATCAAAGTAGCATCGTAATCAACGCAACAAGGTTGTCCTTTAGCAGTGATGCGTTCATAGAATGATAACATTTCAATCTCTTTTAGCATTTAAAAAACTAATCACATGGTAGAATTTGAGATGATCCTCGTTTCACCAATAAATGGAGATGTTCACTGGTTCCTTTTTTCACGCATGAAAATGTCAGTCGACAGAAAGGTAATATGCCTGGTGCAGATCCCTATAAAGCATGCAGGGGATCGAGCATAATGCTTTAGAAAGCTATTTTGTTTAAAACAGTTAGATTTCCTCTGTTGGTGGTAAAATGCTATGTTCTGACTGAATTTATTCTAACGAGAGCCCAAGGGCGTGGGCGTTATTCTCCCCTTGGTACAAGGGGAAGAGGTCATGAGTGCAAGCCACGGAATGACGGGGTGAGATTATGGTTTAAGAGGTAGCCAAGTGGGAGAAGAAAGGTTATTCTCACCGAGCAGTTGCCTTCATGACATGCCAACTATCCATATATCTTGGAATTCCTTCCATACTGGGCCGTTGCTGCATAGGAGAGAAAACACAACTCCGGTCACAAATAAAGAGTATAAAGTATACCAAGCTATGCAGCATCCCAAGGAACAACTCAGTTAGTTCCTCCAGGTGGGGGGAGAGTTTTGTCCCTGGGCCATAAGCCTTGTGACAGCATTGTCTCTTTCCTATTAGGATTAAGGACACTGCAATAGTTTGGAAACCATTTATGCAAACACCATGGGATTAACAGCAGGTATACCTGTAGTCGGGACCGAATAACCTGAAAAAATAGTACCCCAACCATGTCAAATGCAATGATCGACCAACAGGTTAACAGTCATGTATAAGCTTCACATCACTTACAAGAATGCCTACCTGAAATGGATATGTCAGAATAATGGCAGCAATTTTAGAAGAACCCCCAAGGACAGCGTAATCAACTGAATTCTGTGCAAAAAGAGAACGTTGAAGATGTTCAAGGGAGAAAATCAGAACTGCTATGAGAGCTGAAGTTCAAAACCTATTTTGGACAGCCACGTGTTTGCAGAAATGAGACAGAAGAGGGAAACAAGTGCAAAAGTTGCTATGGTTATATATGTGTACGTCTTTATGAACTTATAAAGCTTTGATATTATTACTCCTTTCCAAAAAGGGGACTAAGCATTGACATATAAACATATAACACGAGTTGAAAGACCAAAAAAATGAACTTCAACCTAATGCACTTTAACAGAATAGGTTGAAAAACAATGTGAGGAAAGTAATGATGGAGATGGATGAAGCCCCCCCTCCCCCACCCCACTCTTCCCTTTGAGCGCTCCCAAAATTAAATTTACCAATAAACTCTAATACATACCAACAGATCAGTATCAGCACTTTTACAATCTTCTTTTCTTTGTTTGGCTTTATAGTCAACAATAACTTTACGGAGTTCCTCATAAGCTGTGAACTGGACAGCACCATGAGAAACCTGCTGAAGTAAAACAAATACCTAATCATGAAAATGAAGAATAAGGAAACTACAATATTATTTTAACATAGCTGAAACAAGAAATAATATGCACATGCATGTAAGTTCCTCAGCAAGTAGTAATTATGTCTCTCAGCTCATTTCAGACCTCAATCCTGCAGCATCAACTGTCAACTACCAGACAAGCTGAAAGACATCCTTTTATTTCAGTAAGTTGAGAGACATCTTTCCCTGTTTGTATCAGCATATTAGATTATTAATCATCCACACAGATTTTTAACTTATGTTACATAAAAAATAAAGAATTTTTTCATTTATCAATCAACTCAACGAAGTCTCATTCCAAACTAATTGGAATCAGTTAAATTGCATCAGAAATTAGCTTAAGAAAATCTTTAAATGACATAATAACTCATAAATATGGATCAGAGGCTGTTCAGAAGCTATATGCAGTAATGCAACATAACTAGATCACAGCTATCACCAGAACGGATATTCAGATGCATTTGATAGATATCAGAGAGGTTCCTTCATAAAGCAACATGTCATTGATTCAATAGGATAATAACAGAGAAAAGCATCAAATTTTAATGACCATGTATGGGAAAAAAGTATCAATTCATTTAACAAAACCTGTACACCTCAACCATGCATCTAATTGACAATCCAACAGACAGTGAGAAAGGCATTCAATGAAGATAAACCCAGTAACTACCAGAAAAAGACTGGGAACAATTCCTTTATACAGTGCTCTCCATCCTTCCTCTCTCATAATTGTTTTCAAGGCATCTGTAATTTAACGACACACACAACAAAAATGCATTTGTCAGAAACAATCATGATGAAGGAGTACTAAAACACAAACATCAAAGGATATCTCAGAGAGCACATAGCAAGTTAATGAAAGGTGCAGAGCAGACCATAAAACCCAGAATATCTCCGAGTTTGGTGAAGAGGATTCTGAAGCTGCAATCTTGTCTTTAGAAGCCAGATAGGATTTGTACAAAAGCAAACCTGAGAAAGGAAAAGGATGCAATTATCAATATGCAAGACTCTTGTTCAACAAAGAAATGAACCAGCATATCTTCACTAAAGCAATTAGAAACAAGAAGCCAACTTCCGGTGAATAGATGTCTTGAGAAACCAGCCTCCTAAATGCACTAAATACAGAAAAGTATCAACAATTCAATTAAGAAGTTGTTCCAGAGCACCTCTTTTGATTATGCTATTGACACTAATTGTCACTTCTTATCACTGCATATTTGTTGATGATTTTTTCAAACAAAAGGGATGTCTGAGTTAATTACCAGTTAACAGTAGCCTTTAGTTTCATCCTCTCAGGAACATTTCTGCATAAATTGTATGGTTCTTATTGCTTACATGCCAACAATGGGAGTTCCTAATGTTCTTTTGCTCCCTATGTTTAAAAACTTAATTCTAGCTTGCAAAATCTATTTCAGATATAGCATGGACCATATGAATTTCTTCAAAATAATATCACTGAAGATTCAAATACTCACCAAAGCTCCAGCTTCTGCAGCAGATGCAAGATGAAGACCAGGGCTCAGCTTCTCATCCCTGTTTTTGGAATACCTTTGTTTGGCTCTACTATAACTACAAATAGAAAGAGAAAAAACACCTTCAAGTGATCTATATATGATAGACAAAAATTAAAAGATAACAAGAATAAATGCATCATGATGGAAGAACCCTTAAGGGTTTACCGATAATGCACCGTCTGTGAAGCAGATAAGTATCACTAAGAAGTCTTTTTATGGAAGTCCTAAAATCTAAAAATTAAAAACCAAGAAGAAAGCAAACAATATTAATCGATATGAAAGAATCCTTTCAATGTTAGAAAAGGCATGTTAAAAACCATCCAAAGCACTACCTGGTATCGGTTGGTGAAAGCAAGGACAAATTACATACTAGCACACAATCAAAAGCTATCAAACTCGAGACTTACAAGAAAAAATACAAACCCCAGGAAACAGTTGAGCCAAGAACTGCAGGAAAGAAGCCTGCATAAAGCCCTTTTAATCCCTGCCAGCACAAAGGCATCATCATGTTAGCAAAAATTCGATCACACAATAAGGCATCGAACAGAAAGAACCTTTAAAAATTTGCTTCCCAAACTTAATCACAATCTATTACTTTTATTTATCAAACTCGCATAAAGACCTTCTAAATTAAAATGGGTTCCTTCAAAATTGAATTTTAATTCTTAACAATTTAGCTTCTTCATATTTTACACCCCATTTGATTTCTCAAAAAAACATCATTATCATACATATACACTATTAATCATTTCCATAGCTGATCCCACACTCTTTCGAAATAACCAAAGAGTACTAAACGCCAACAACTTTATAATCAAGCAGCAATTTTTCTTCTACCCCAACAAATAATATCCCCCAAACACACTTTCCAACACGCAAAATCAATCCAGAAGCGAGACAAACAACAAAGAAATATTAAAAAAATAAAATAAAGAACAGACACCCAATAGAGTAGGTGATTACCTCTAAGCGAGCAATGTTTAAAATAGCATGTGCAGTGTTCTTGTAAGTTGGGAGATTGACGACACGACCATCGTCAACTATTTAGAAACATTCATTGTTTTTTCACTGTTATCAGTATATTTCAGATGTTTTTAAGACAATAAAAGGAACAAGAATTTGATTCATTGAATGACGAGGAGTAACCTACCTTGAAATCTAGTACGTACGACATCAAGAGGGTGCACGGCGGCGACTGTGGCGAAGCCTGCGACGGCACCGGCGGTGGCATTTTCCCATTGCCATTTTGAGTCTGACATTATGAGACTGGATGCTGGACTACGTTGGCAGAAAGAAACTTGAAAGAGAGAGAAAAAAAAAAGAGAACCAACGACTTGTCGTATGGGTTAATTTGTTGAAGGAAAGTCCGCGGGAGGATGGGTATGGCTTGTATAGTTAGGGCTTGTGTTTATATCATGGATCGAACATGTTAAGTAAAAAAATAATATACATACATACATACATACATACATACATATATGTGCGCACACGCGCGTGTATAGTGTGCTTTTGATTTTTTTTTTTAGAAAATCAACTCATTTTTTACTCAACTAACTCTAAATTATCTTTGATTTGAGCTAGATAAAATATCAATCGTATTTCAGATTAATTTTTCAAATCAAACTGAGTTAGATAATAATATGTATGATATTTAATTCAATATTTTTTTGATATATATTTCTAAATTTTCTCAAACTTATTCGTAATTATTAAAGGAAAATATTGCTTCATATACTTAAAAGTATGACTTAAAAATGCATCCGATTTCTCATGAATTCTTCATTAATAATTTAATACAACTTCAAACAAACAGAATATTTTCAATATTGTGTTTTGTATTTAAATGTTATAATATCAAACAAAAATAATATAAATTACATGGAAAAATGATGAATGTCAACCAAGAAATGTTTATGAAATATTCTTATCATGTATATTATTCAAATTAGTTTGCAGCTTTCATATATTTCAGCTAGTTTTATTAATTTTTAATAATTAATTTAAGAATAAGCATTTGAATTTGAATTAATAATAAAATACATATATCAAAATCTAATTCTAAAAACATACATAAAGTACATCTTCAATTTTCTACATTAATATATCCACATATCTGTATTATATAGAATCCATGAAGCTGATTGACAGGTCCCTTGTAAGTTGTAACAGTTCTTTGCAGGTTACAGGATTCATTGTTTTGTCTGCTCTAAGTAAGTTGTGCAATGTCGTTTGAAAGGTGATAGTGTTTAAAGAAAATTTAGCACTGCATAATAATCAGGCTGGGCAAAGGAATGGTGAGGAGATTTGATTTCAAGTATCCATATTCCCCCAGCTTCGTTTCATATGCTATGCAAGAAGGAATAGAATGCTGGTGATTGTGTCATCTAGCAACTTTGATGATATAAAATCACCATTGCAGATTCTTCCATGGACTAAAATGTTACTATATAACATGCCATCTTACCCAAGATAGTATAGTTGTTAAACCTAGTCGAGTCCAGATCTACAAGTTCAAATTTTCGTATCAAGTTCCAAGTGGATGTGCTGAAAAGCTTTCATTAAATTCAAATTTCACTTTGATATTGTCTGGTCCAGCATATGCCACAAAACCCTAGGTGATGAGCTGCTGAAATGCCAACAAAGAACTTGCATATCTATTCCATGGGCCAGACAAGGTTTTATTTCTAATTCGCAAGTCATTCCATGAAATTGTTTAATTTTTACTGAAACCATTTTTAAGGCCTAGCTCAGCATTTACTTGGCCTTTCTTGTTACTGCTACAGTTGACTGATAACACAAAAGTACCACCAAAAGCCATATAAATATGACCCTTTATTTCCAATATTCCTTTTATTTCCAATACCGCAAGTTAAAAATGTTTCTGGGAAAACATCAATCCCATAGTCATAAGAATGCTGCAAGGTACAATCCATTGAGTCCTTTGCGAATCTATCATCAAAAACCGATTCTACAACTGGTGTCGCATTTGTCAGGAAATCAAGGGCAGTTACAATTAACAAAAATAAGCTAATTTGAGCTTAGGCTGGCTGCTTCAAGTGGAGACGAACAATTAACTTTTTAACAAAGAATGTTCTGTATAATGATGAAACCATTCATTTCATCATCTGCCAGCAAATCCGACATGATACATCAGCATCAACTGCTCTTAATTTCAATGAAACTTGCCAGTGCAGCCTTCCACTTTTAGCTCTTTTAACATTTATCCTCGGAGGAAGCCTAAGCAACAACAAAAGCTAATTATTATAAGGTGTTGGAATCTAATAGGATGTTGACCCCAAATGAAAAATGAAGTGATGCATCCATAAAATTAAAATAGTAACAGCGATATGCAGAACAACAATGCATTGCAAATAATTAACCCAGTGAAACTAGCTCTGGCAATTAAATTGTCCTCTCTTATCCCTGCTAATGCAAAAAACACAAGCACAGTTCCATGCAAGCAACATATGGGATTTGGAAAATAGAGATTCTACAGTAAGATGCTAACTATTACTACATAGATATTACATATCTTTGGTCCTCGGTCCTCTCATAAAGGTGTCGTGGAACAATAGATGTATATGTGAGAGGTAATGTAATTGTAAGTGCAAGTTGTATGGGTTATATTTTCGTGACTAGATTAAACATATTGGTTTAAACAAAGTTAAAGATTTTTGAATTGTGATTATACAGTGATATGTGCCTGCTCGCAAGGTTTGCTAAGGGAATTTCCACTTGATCTGTGCCAACATTCACATCAACTACAGCAAATGGCCTATTTTTGCAATCAAAACTAGTTAATCAGCAAATAAAACATCTTCTCGAGCTTTCTTTTCCAAAGTAGCTCCGTTTCTGGATGAAAGATCTTAGTATCCAAATGATCAATCACGTGGGATTCAAGAAAGTTTCTAAATCCCCTCTTCAAGCAAATTACTCCTAGGACAGCAGCTGGATAGTTGACAAATTCCAAAGAATTATCATCATACCGGATCTTGAAGCAGTCTCAAATAAGTCAATGCTGAATAAGAATTTAATCTCTTTCCCTAGTTTTCCTATTCGAACAAAAAAACTACATCTCCAGCTCTCCACATACCAATCAACTCATATGCTACTCAACATACAACCATTAGGTCAGGAACAGTAGAACAAAAAGTAAAACCCTGCCCCATCATCTTGCGTCGCATATCTTTTCTTATAAATTCTACAAAGCAAGATTCATCAACATAACCCAACAATCAAAAGCAATGCAGCTACACACTCCTACATGCCTAGTCCAAACAAAAAAGTACACAACTTGCATACGACTTCATTAACCTAACCTTTCTTGTCCTAAAACTAAATCTTTTGAAAACTAACATTGCTAAAAAACCAACCAAATCCACAAAGAAAAGAAATATAGCAAACTGACTCATCATTTGATTATAACTTTTGATCCTACTTTCTCTGTTTTCTCAATAAACATAATCGACATAAACACATTTTGGTTTTTACTGTTTGCATTACACACACACACACACACACTATGCATGCACACAAGGGACACAATATTCAAAAATAGGAAAACAGAGAGCTACCTAAGGCATGCTAGCCAGCCATAACCATGTTGCATTTATGCTGCAGACATTCTGTCCATTGAGTTTTAACTGATACTTCAAGTAGTCTCACACTCCCACTTACATTTTTGTGCTATTAGATTCAATATTTGTACATGGTCAACATTCTCGACTTGTGGTTATCAACTATCAAGATACATATATCCCCAAAATCCCTAACTGTTGGCACCAATTTTTGCTCCTCTTGAACAATGGCACTGTTCTCACTTGAAATCATTCCACCCTCTCTACCGAAAAAAACCTATCTCAGTTTCCAGATAAAAGTTCTTAATCTACTTGATATCAGTCATTTTCAAATTATTCAATGTAAGAGTAGCAATTGAAACATGCTGATCTAAAAACTACTCTGCATGATTTAATCTCTTTCCACGAAAATGAAAAACTGATGAAGTTCACGTCTCCATGTAACAAGCAGAACAGACAACTTTATGAAACACCTGCTTATACCCACATTAACCCAAACGAAAGAAAAAGCGATTCAATTTCAGATTCAATTTTACAAACAAAACTCTTTGCCTAAACTCTAAGTTCCTGAAAAGAAACTCAAATTTACCCAAAAAAACAAGAAAAAAAAACTCACATTCTTTATTCCATTGTAACTTTGGCCCCAACTCCCTTCATTTTCTCAATAATCTTTTCAGCTTCATCTTTAGTAACTCCTTTTTTCAACAAAGTTGGTGCCTTTTCCACTAAATCTTTAGCTTCCTTCAATCCCAAATCAGTAAAACCTCTAACTTCCTTAATAACTTTAATCTTCACTGCCGCATCAAACCCTTCTAATTTCACATCAAACACTGTCTTCTCCACCTTCTCTTCCGCCTTCGCCGCTGCTGCCCCACCACCACCACCGCCCTTCATCCCAGCTCCCATACTGAACCCCATTCCTGGCATCATCACTGCCATCACTGGCATTTCCTTGATCTCCAATTTAGTACGCAAAACCTCAGTTAAATCAGATACCTCCAGAAGGGTTAATTTTGAGAGTTCATCCACAATTGAGGAGACCCTATCAGTTGATGGCGGTGGTTCTTGAGGAGATGGAGTTGATTCTTGAGAGGGAGATGTGAATCGGCGAGTAAAACTTGAGGATGTGAGAGTGAAACGAGGGGTTATTTTAAGGTTTAGGGTTTTGTGGATTTGAGAAATGAAGTGTAAAGATCTCATCTTTAGGGTTTATGGGTTATGGGTTTTGCCTGTTCTTTGAAATTACAGGGATTATAGGAGCATTTTTGAAGGAGGTTAGTGTCGTTTTCCTTCCTTTGAAGCTGAGAAAGAGAAACTGCGGTAACTGTAAAATCCAGGCATAAACCCTACAACCGCTATCAAACAGGCTTTGCTGTTTGGTGCACTAATGGGCTGAACCAGGCATAGCCTCTAATGTTGGTAGATCATTGATATCTTCTTGATTTTAGGACCTTTAGTCCACGGGTTAAACAAATTAATAATAATAAAAA
>Ga0325414_1007459_pt1 | contig 11590 bp, 7 predicted proteins | sample PopdelMetagenome_8_FD_206183 | JGI IMG/M metagenome (GOLD analysis project Ga0325414, IMG submission 206183) | Populus deltoides microbial communities from Bellville, Georgia, United States - Leaf-PdKOR-R3 | ecosystem: Host-associated > Plants > Phyllosphere > Phylloplane/Leaf | place: USA... | reverse complement strand
TTAAGGCCTAACATTAAATATCATTAAACTTTGAATTAAATGGTAAAATTTACAAAAGAATCCAAATAAAAAATAAAAACAAAGAAAATAAGGACCAAACTTTAAGAAATTAAAAATCAGAATTATGGATTCAAAGATGAAATTGAAAACAAATTGAAATTTGATAAAAAAAAAGCTAAAAATCAAACTTAGAAACCAAAACATTGAGGGCCAAATATGAAATGTTATAAAATAAAAGGATAAAATTGATTTTAATGGTCAACATGAAACTCGACCGAGAAAAGAGAGAGAAAATGAAAAGAAAAGGAAGGAGCACCCCACATTGGAAAAGGACGCTGTGAAGCTTCAAATGCTATAATGAAAGCTAGCATTCTTTCATTGGACAATGGCTCACATGGCACTCAAAGAGCGTGAAGTTGTCTCACACACTGACACTTGCATTGCATATATCATTAATTTTTTTAAAATATATTTTAAGAATAAGAAAAAGATTGAATCATCCTTAATCCAACTTTATAATAATAGAAAACACTATTCGACACAAAGCTTAGAAAATTAGATTTTAAAAGCAATCTAATCATTTCAATTAAAAAAATATAAAAAATAAAAAATACCTCTTAAAAAATTAAATGGAAATAACTTTTAAAGATAATTTAGTAGTTTTAGTGATCATAAAAATATGAGATTACTCTAATAACCCTTACAAATTTCACAATCACATTTAAACTTTTATATAAAAAAATTCAAATTACCCTTCTAGCAAAAAGATAAAATGATAAATTTACTCTGCAAAGAACACTAAATTGTAAGTGTACAGAGTGAAGAACTGAGATATTTTACCTTTTGATATCATAGTGTGTAAGTTTATTCGAAAATAAAACAAAAGGAAGCAAAAAACAAGAAGCAAAAATTTTTCAGAGAGGAGAGTAATCAGTGCAACTGTGAGCTCCTCCTCACCTCCAACAATGTTCTGTCATGCTCGATCTCATCTCCGCCGCCCCAACATCACACTAACCACCACTCTCCTCCGTACTCTAACCACCGTCGGCGCCGCCGCCTATCCTGAGATCCCACTCCTCCGAGAATCTACCTCCTACACAGTAACACCCCCAATAAAACCCTGGCCTCAACGTCTCTACCCAAAACGCCTAATCTCCATGATTACCCACCAAGAAAATCTCGACCTCGCCTTCCAAATCTTCGACTACGCTGGAAAATATCACCCTGGTTTCTCCCATACTTACGACACTTACCACTCCATCATCGACAAGTTGTCTCGTGCTCGCGCCTTTGATGGGGTAGAATCTCTACTCTCTCAACTGTCACGTAACTCCTCTCACATCAAATGCGGCGACGATGTTTTTATCTCTGTAATTCGCAATTATGGCCTTGCAGGTAGGCCTAGATTAGCCCTCAAAACATTTACGCGAATCAAAGAAGAATTCAGTATGCAGCCTTCTGTGAAATTATTGAATACTTTATTGAATGTTTTTGTGCAGAATAAAAGGTATGATTTAGTGGGTTCTACGTTGAAAAATTGTAAAGATAAATATGGGGTTTTGCCTAATGTGTTTAGTTTTAATATTTTGATTAAGGCTCTTTGTAAAAAGAATGACGTAGAAAATGCTCTTAAGGTGTTCGATGAAATGCCCACGATGGGAATGATTCCAAATCTGGTGACTTATACGACAATTTTAGGTGGGTTTGTTTCACGGGGCGATTTGGTTAATGCTGAGAAGGTTTTTAGTGAGATTTCGGATAAAGGGTGGTTGCCGGATGCGACTACTTATACAGTTTTGATGGTTGGGTATTGTAAACAAGGGAGGTTGGGTGATGCTATTAAGGTAATGGATAATATGGAGTATAACGGGGTGGAGCCGAATGAGGTTACTTATGGGGTTATGATTGATGCTTATTGTAAAGAGAAAAAATCTGGTGAAGCTCGTAACTTGATTGATGATATGCTTGATAAGAAGTTTTTGCCAAGTTCGACCCTTTTTTGTAAGGTTATTGATGTGTTATGTGAGGACGGGAAGGTGGAGAATGCTTGTCATTTGTGGAAGAGGATGTTAGAGAAGAATTGTTTGCCAGATAATGCAATAATGAGCACACTTATACATTGGCTTTGTAAGGAGGGGAAAGTGTGGGAAGCCAGGAAATTGTTTGATGAGTTTGAGCAAGGTACGATTCCAAGTCTTATGACATATAATACTCTCATTGCAGGGATGTGTGAGAGAGGGGAGTTGAATGAGGCAGGCAGGTTGTGGGATGATATGGTGGAGAAGCGTTGCAGGCCCAATGCTTTTACATATAATATGTTGATTAAGGGTTTCATGAAGGCTGGGATTGTGAAGGAGGGAGTTAGGATTCTTGAAGAGATGTTGGATAATGGGTGCTTGCCTAACAAGTCAACATACACATTATTGATTGAGGGGTTACAGGAATCGGGAATGGAAGGAGATGTGGATAAGGTTATGTCTATGGCCATGGCAAGCAGAGAAGTAGATGCTGATTCTTGGGATCTCTTCTTACACAAGATTGTTGGTAATCTGGATTGTGGGACTGGTGCTCTTGATAGATTGTTAATGGAAAGTGCTACATAGAGATCCATTCATTGGGCTTCATACAGTAATGGACGAAGTGGTATTTGATTATTCGAGGGCACTGACTGCAGAAGCTCCCAGTAATTTATAGAGTTGCTAACGTTCACTTAGCAGTTGCTCTCTCTGTCTTGGTTTGGATGTCACTGTTAAGAGAGACTGAAAAGCTCTGTGAAGCAGCAAGAGGAGCATATTGTAGGATTTTATGTTCAAACTGGCCTCAATTGCTGAACTACAGAGCAGATAACTGAGGAATTTTTAGCACTATTAGTTTTAATAGACCGTTGGTAGTTTTCAAGATAATGCTTGCATTGGTGAATGAGCTGTCATGCCCAAAACACATGAGCTGCAGTTAGTTAATACGTTATACAAAATTTGTTGCTTATGTAGTCTGAAAATTCTATCCAAGGGTAGGGCATTGGTATTCTTAAAGCTTTGAAAGAAGAGGCGCGCAATGTGAGGACCTGGTTTCTCTCTCTCTCACACACACAAAGAACCACAGAGGAAGCAGTAATTACTTTCTCTTTCTCTGTCTCTCTCCATCACTGATTGATGTTCTCATGTATTACTATGGGGTGAGTAATGTAATGTATTCTTCTCCTTGTATTTAAATTTTATTTTTTGTTTACCAGGGTGCCAGTAAGTTTTAGTATTACCCCCCTCTTTCTCTCTGTTTTTGGTTTTTTTAATAATAATTCATTCTTTTGCAACAGTGATTTTGATTTGAATAATTTGGTTGATACCACCATAATTCAAACGTCCTTTTGCTATGGATGAAGCTTTTCAATGTTATGTTTATTGGTAAAAGAGAAAAGTTGAATTCTTTCAACTATTAATACCTAATTTGGCGCATTAGAAGGCCTAGCCTCAGAATTTTAATTGTTACTTCAAATGTTGGTCGCTTTTTTGCTTATCTTTTTCTCTTAGCAACTAATGCTTGTAAATTTGATTTTAACTGACTGACTTCTTTCAATTTAAGCCCATAATTTGTAGCCTCTTTTATGTTAAAAGGATGAAACTTTCAACCATGTTTGTCTATTGTTTTCTCCATTCGTCTGCTATTACGCAAACTATGTGGCCTACTTGCTGGAACTGTAAAATTCTATGAAACCTTAAATCTGGACTGTTGTGTGTAACAGGGACTTGTCTTAAGTGTCAAATTGTGGGGGCAGTGCCTTGTTAGAAATCATGGAATACAGACATGCATAACAGCCTGCTTCTGAGAGGAACATCTCTTTTTTATTTTTATTTTTTGTGTAGCATGTCAATGGAGGAAAAATATAAGGATCAAATCTAGCTAAACATATGGTAGCAATATTGAGAGAACATAACTGATTTTTCTCATAACAAAACAATGAATCTCTGCTGGAAGATCGTTTCAGCTATTGGCTATAATCTTAAGATGGTCAGCCATTATAAAACTGTTGGCAATGAATTCTTCTTCTTCTTCTATTTATGTTCCTTCTTGCGTGTGTGATAAGGATGGAAGATTACAATCGGTGTTGTGGCTGAATATATTCAGTTTTCTTCCACTTTATTCGTTGTAAATTAACTTATGTTCTAAATGATTGAGCTTGGCTGTATATTGGTGGTTCATTTGTGAATATTGAAGATGGAGTGCAAGGAATATTTTATAGAGAAGACTAGAGCTTGATGTCTCTGTAATCTTCCCGTGAAGCTATTACTGATTAGCTTAGGCCATCTGTCAGTTCTTGATCTCCTCACTTTCCAGGCAGTTTGTAATTGTGGCATTCTTCATTCTTGAAATTTCCCATGTTAACATTGCAAAATCAAGCACATAAAAAGGCTCCCATGGTTTCTGATTCTGAGGACCCAGCAACCGAAAAGAACATGTACCAATCCTTCAGTCACTAGACCTTTGCTGTTTACAACATGCAAGTTAGGAGACTTGTCTACGAGGCATGTTCATAGTCATACTACTGGTATACAAGAACTACATGGAACATGAATCCTTACGTCCATGTATGGGTGACTTCCCAATTCTCGTTCTTCTTTGATCTGTTTTCTACAGCAAAAGTTGACCTTCTCTTCATGGATGTATCTGAATTATGCTCTCCTGTATTTGACATTTCGGCACCGCCTACGTCATTGGTTTGCATGTTGTTTCTTATATGCCGCAACGTTTCTAATGAGAAGTTTCGGGTTTGTTTATGTAGCCGTAGAAAACCTGCAGCGACCACAGGAGTCTATGGGGAGAAAATCGATGGGGAATTTTATGGTCCAGGTGCTGTTGTTAATGCTTTATTCGTCAATGGATAATGGTCTTGTTTTCATCAGATGGATGATTCCAGCACTTTTGATGTTGTGAGTAGAAGTTGGAAGCTCTTGGATCCAACAAAGGCCAGAAGAAATGACGTGTATGGAAATGCCAAAACAGTGTCGTAAGTGATCAAGAATGGTAGCCAAGTGTTTATGCTTGTTCATAATGCTACTTGGTATGTAATTGCGTCAAGGGATCCTCAAAAAATTTGGATGCATGATGTAGCGTGTGTGATACTGTGATTCAGATGGTTTGAACACATTTTTTTCAGAAATGCGTTCTTTCCTAGTTATGTACTTATCTTTTAATGTTTATATTTCTAGAAAAAACATAAAAATGAAATAAATTGAAAAGGAATTTGAAAAAGGATTGAATATATGGTTTCTGATAAAAAGGGAGCTAATAGATAGTTCTTGTTAAACTCTAGGAAGTTGTTTGTAATTAAATCTTTTCCGAGTTAGAGACATGAATAGTGCTTGGAATTTGCAACGATAGGCGATAGGCAATAGCATCCTTTCTCTTCCCTTCCAAAAAGAAAAAAAATGTTGATGACCAGTTACTTTCCTTGTAAGTAGAGGCAGAATCACGCGACACCCATTACCAAACACCAAAAACCCCCCGCTATCTTATAGCTTCTATAAACTTTCGCGGTCGTCTAACACGCCAAAATGGGCCAACTAGACTATGCTCCCTACTGTTCGATAAAATGCCTGAACGAACTATAGCTTCATGAAACGCCGTGATTTTAATGGGGCAAGTTGAACTAGTTATTTTCTTTACTTTCGCTAAAGCACCGTTATAATGTTGTTCTCAGTGAGGCCACTTTTAGTACTGTTTTGTTTGTTTTTTTATGCAAATTGTTTGTTAAACGTTGACGCTGAGTTGTTTTTTTGGTGAATTACATGATGGAATGGGTTATTGTGGGGTATGATGCATGTGGGTTATTGAACGGTGCTCATCTCGAGGCATACAAAGATGAGGGCGGTTGAGGAAAAGGCTCAGACATTGTTTAAATAGACGAGGAAGAGTGGAAAGGTGATGCCCAATGAGTATAATTTAGATTGTGTTTTAAGGTTAAAGCTTGGTGCTTTAAGTGAAGGGATGGCCGTTCATGGGATTTTTACAAAATTTGGTTTGGAATGTGATCAATGAGCTGGTGCTGCTTTGATTGAGTTGTATTGTGATTGCGAGATATCGGCAATGCCAAGAGATTTTATAATGAAAGGATTAGCCCATGTTCAAGTGCTTCGAATTTGCTTATGTGGGGGATTGAAGATGCGGAGTTGATATTTAACAAATTGAACGAGAAAAATTCAGTTGTGTAATTTGATGGTTGAAGGATAAGAATGAGTAGCTGAGTTGAGGATCGAAGAGATTGTTTGAGACAATGCCTCACAAAGCTATATTTCCTTTGAATATTATGATTTCCGTGTATTCAAAGAATGGTGAAATTGTCAAGGTTTTGATGCTTTTGAAGAATCCAAAGGCGAAAGAAATCCTGTCACTTGGAACTCAATGATGTAAGGTTACATTTAAAATGACTGGCTCGAAGAAGCCTTGAAACTATATGAGACCATGAGCTGATTGTTAATAGACTTCACAAGATCAACAATATTTTCTGTTCTATTTTCATGATTGATCATGCCATGGATCATTTCAACTAGGGCAGATGCTTCCTGCCATCTTGAGCATGCGTAACGCCATTTGTATCAAATGTTGATGGCGGAGCTTTTCTTGTTGATATGTATTCCATATGTGGGAGCATATTTGATGCTCAGAAATCTCACTCTTGGCCCGTTGTGGCCGTTTGGACAGCTCTTATTAATGGATATGCACGTCTGGACTTGGCTCTGAAGCCATTATGCTGTTTATGCACATGTTAGAGCTAAAGGTGGTCCCTGATCGAGCTACTTTTGCTGGGAATTTTTTCTTCCTATGGTCGTGCTACCCTAGTCAAGGAAGGGATGGGATTCTGCTACACAATGGATGAATATTATGGAGCAACTCCATCTTTAGAACATTAAGCATGCGTGGTGGATCGAGCAGGGCAACTACTAGAAGCAATTCCAATTCAAGTAGATATTGTCATTTGGGCAGCTTTTCTCAATGCTTGTTGGTTTTGGAAAGTAATGGAAGCGGGTGATAGGGTGGCCAAGCTTTTGTTCAGTTCGGATACCAAGCCAAACTCAGCTAATGTCATTTTGTCTAACATATATATATGCAGCATGGGGAAAGTGGGGAGAGAAGCTGCATGTGAGAAATGGATTGAGAGACTTGGAAGTGAAAAAGGATCCTGGATGTCATTGTATTATGCTGAACTCTGGACTTAATGAGTTCTCAGCAGAAGATAGAACACATCCACATTGCACTATAATTTATAACACTTCGGAACAACTTACAGCAAATCTAATATTCCTTTCTCATTTAACTGTTTTTCTCTTTCAATGAGAGATGATTATTGTTTTAGAGAATCAGATCAATGGTTAAGCTTATTTTACTGGTTGTTTAATTTATGTTTCTCTCTACTAATTAACAAGTATAAATGATGCGAATGATATAAAAGAAATAGCTACTCAACAGATCACTTTCCTAGCTTATTCTAGTGGTATGATCTAAATTTAAGCTTTATATTGCTCATTGAAAATTATTCCACTGTTCATAGTCATGTGAAAAGAGCAAGTTATTTCTGTCATGTATCTGCTATAATGTGTTCTTTATTAAAGCTGTTGTACTATAATTTGGATGCACTTCAGATGCTGCGTTTTTCGTTTCCTTAACCACATTTATGTTTTCGAGGTTGATCTGTTGCAGTAATTGTTCCACTTGAGTGGTCACTTTTCAGAATCTTTTTTTGGTTCTGTTTATTTTTTCACCTATGATCATGCTGGAACACATTCCCTGTAATTGCCACCAATGGTTGGCTTCTCATCACGAATGTTATTGTTCCAAATTTCAGCATTAAATTTCTGTCTTCGTTTTCATGGTTGTGATTCATCAGGATATTGGACAATGAAAGCTGGCTGGCACTTCTCAGGCCTGTGGATTCTCAGAATATATCCTGTGTCAGAACAACGCTTCATGCACATTAGAGCAGGTCTGGTTATTCTGCTCATACTAATAATAATAATAGTAGTAATAACAGTGTTATTGATTTATTGTCACTTTTGCATTTTTGAAAATTGATAGTTGAACTATATAAAAAGATTTTTAAAGAAGTTCTTTAAAAATCTAAATTGAGGCAGACCTGTGATTTAAAATATGATTTTAATTAGATTTTAATTTAAATAGATTCTAATATTAACCTTATCAAATTAGGATGACCTATAAATTGACTTGCGATCTATTTGATCTGGTAAAATTAGACTTAAACTTGATCTAAAAAAATCAAGAAATTTAAATAAAAAACTCAGAAGATATCATTTTAGATCAAAATAATAAAGCCGATAACTCAATAGGTTAACCCTTGATCTAATGACCCTTACCCTTTCCTATGACGGACCTGTGATCCAATGACCCTTACCCTTTTTTGTTTCGGACCTCGGAAGGGGTCTCACAAGTATGGTTCTCTCTTTTATAGATGTGTTAAAGCTGATGCCTCTCTTTTCTTCAGCACACACCTATTAAATATGTGTCTAAGTTGACCTTGTTTGGCCACTTTTTACCTTTTGCTAGTGAGGACATGAACACAAATCATTCCTTTTAGTTTCCCCAAAGATACAAGTAGTTATTTATGTCTTTTAGATGGCCTTTTTGGTAATCATTGGAAGGGCATTGTTCTGGTATATGCTGAATAGAAAAAGTGGACGTCACGAGTGATTAACATGTGGGTTTTCAACTCAGGTGAAGGCTGACCTGGGAAGGAAGGAAAATACAAAAGGTTTTGGTTAACTATCTAATTACTGTGCCTGATATTTTGTTAAAGTCGCATTCTACATTATTTTACTACCGTTTCCTTTCTCCTCAAGGTGTGCATTGATGTTTAGGAATTCTTGCAGATGAAGGGAGCTGATAAAATATTTCAGTTGGGATTTTCCACAGCATCTAAAATTATGAATGAATCTAGTCTGTTGCATGTGCAGGCGCGATTTTCCTTGATGATCTCATTTGACAATGTTGCTCCTGTATCTGCACTCATTTGGGGAAAATAACAGTTGATTATAGTGGTACATCAGATACATTTAGGCTTGACACGTGAAGTTACCATCCTTCATTTTAAGTTTTTAATTTCATGATAATATTTTATTGATTTGACAACATTAGTTAATTTTATATAATCATAAACATCCGTCACTACAAGAGCTCCTTCTTTGAAACTTCAGCTGCTTCCTGCCTCTCTGAAGTTCAGGAAAATTGATCACAGTGAAATATAGATTACCCTGTCACAAACAAGAAAATATGTTATACTTTGTTAGGAATGTAGATTAATTTTAGAGATTTAACAGAGGATATGTACACAAAAAAAATGTCTTTCTCTTACGTGATTTTGTTAACTCTTGTCATTAGCACTGTCATTAATCACTAGCTGCAACTGTTTGGATTTCTCTTCATTCTTTTCTATATCCCATTTTTCTGGTTCTTCCATGATCCCTGTTTTTCTGTACTTGCAGTACAGTATTAGTTGAAGAAATCCCAAGGGGCTACCAACAAGATTTGGGGACTGCCAAAATTCAAGAAATTAGGTTAAAGAAAACCAAAGAGTGCATGAACCGCAAAAGTTCTTGTTATAACCAATTAAAGATTGAATAGTTGTACAAACCGCGAGAAAGAGATCATGGCTCAGTAGTCCATAGGCCATCCAAAAAGAACTTGCGAGGAAGGAGAAAAACGATAGGTAGAATGGCATGTATTCTACGCTCTGTGTCATTATCACCTTTTTCTGCAATTATTTATTTAGATAATTTATTAGAAGGAAAGCTTGAGCAAATAGTTGCTTCACCGAAAGGCCTGAGGGAGACAGAGAACTTAGATATTGAATGTGTTTATGTTGTGCTAGACATGCTAGGATGCTAAATTTATTTCACATATTTGTTTATGTTTTAGATATGGTTCTTTAGCTTTCAACTTTGGCTGTATATGGTGAGGTAAAAAGAGATGAAGATGGCTCACCACAACCACTAGCGGAGAACCATACATTGCCACAGAGGCCACAAGAGCAACACTCCCAACAAATATCTTGCGATGGTGGTGATCATGTAAAGCAAAAGCTGAGATAGCTGCCGTGATGCAGAAAACTAGGATAACAGGTATCACTGTGATTGCAACCTTTATCTGCACACCAATGGCTATTAATTGTAAATACACATAGCGATTCATATGCATACATCCATGCATTTATATAGCCAAGGAGTTGTGTTACTTTGTGTTCTGGCTGAAAGGCAGCAAGGAATAAAAACGTACTTTGAAATACACAAACGTATTTGTAAACTTGAGTTGTTAGTCTACGTTGTGCATGCTAGCATTGATAATTCAAGCATGCAAGGAAAAACATTTCTGCAATAGTTTGACAGATAAAGTTCAAATAACTTGCCTTTCCTCTGGCTGAAGTGAACCAAAAATATATGAAAATGAAGGAAAACTCGAGAAGAATCCCTAAACCATTGATGGTGACCACAGGGAAGTTTTCCCATCTGTAGCTTACGACAGGCAACCCATACCAAGTGTAAAGGAGACAGTTTAGCAGTGCAATGATGTAAGGAACACATGAGAACTCTTCAGTGCTTTTCTTCCTTATGATCCTATAGAAAGTTAATCTGGAGACATAAAAAAATTAAGACTTTGAGTTCCATTTTCAAATCTTTTAAAATGATAAACTAATATTTTGTTTACAAGTATCAGAGTCTTGGCATTACATAGGTGCTGAAAAAAGCAACATGGAAGCTGCATTCCCTGCAATAAAATCATGAAGATTTGATATATTAGTTTACTTGAGTAGAATAGTTATATTTAATGCTAGATAGCCGATATAGGGAAAGAAAAAACAGAGAAGAAAGTTATACCCATTACTCCTACTGCTAGGCGCAGCGTATCTCCCATGTTATTCTCCCTGCAACGATGGTCCTAAGTTGAAAGAACGGTCCCAACAAGAAGACTCTCGAAATTACGAGCTATGAATGTCATGTGAACTGTTTAACAACGGGAATATAAATAAGGGGGGGACATGTATAAAAAGAATATAGTGCTGTCGATGTTTTCATGGAACCTGTGGACTGCTTTATCTTAATTTGTGGATGGAAAGAGCTTGCTTAATGTTGAATTTTTTTTTATAATCTTTAATGGGAAATTGTCATAAAATCTGGTTGGGTTTTGAGAATAAGATTAGAGGAACAAAGACAAGGAATTCTTTGCTGTTGCCTGTTGCAAGTGGAAGATGCCATGGCACTTCCACTATCCACTTGCTAGAAATCCCTTATGTGATGTTTGGCTAATCAATCAACATGCAGTACGTTTATTAAATGTTTTTTTTTCCCCTTTGTGCCTGGCAACATTTTCGAAGGTAAATGTATATGACGATATGCACTTTCATTTTTCGTGTAGAAAAAATAAAACAACCTGTGCGCACCCCTTACACAGACACAGACACAGACACAGACACAGACACAGACACAGACACGTACATAAACCGTGTTCTCATCAGTGAATCAGGACATTTATGCTTCTTTATGTTCGTGTCACCATCAGAGAGCTTGTCAAGGGTGATCATGTTTCTAGG
>Ga0325414_1007458_pt1 | contig 11591 bp, 10 predicted proteins | sample PopdelMetagenome_8_FD_206183 | JGI IMG/M metagenome (GOLD analysis project Ga0325414, IMG submission 206183) | Populus deltoides microbial communities from Bellville, Georgia, United States - Leaf-PdKOR-R3 | ecosystem: Host-associated > Plants > Phyllosphere > Phylloplane/Leaf | place: USA... | reverse complement strand
AGCATCCTAGGGGAGACAATATTCAGGTAGATACTATGTGGTTTGTAACAAATGCTTCTGACTGGTTTGCAAATTATCCACGTAATAATATCCATGGACATGTTTTGCTATTCTTAAAACTTCCTGACAACTATAGACACGGTCAAGTCTTCATGTGACTGTGAAAAGTCAGCTGCTGCAATTGCATTTTTTCTTAATCTCTTATGATCAATTTTTTTAATAGATCAACACAAAGGATATTCTTTTCATATGTGGGGGTGCCTTTATTGATTTGGAGAAGACCATTTCTGAAAGGTTTTACATACATACATCCTCTCGCCCTCTCTCTCTCTTCAGGTGGTAAAATATGAATCCTTTTTTCGAAAAGGGAAATGTAAGTAAATATTTATGACATCCTTGCAGGCGCCAAGATTCATCGATTGGGTTTGGTGCACCAGTACGTGCAAACATGAGGACAGGTGGTGTTACGAGTGCTGCCATGACATCATCTTTATTGGAGACTGTAAGTGAAAACTGGTCTTCAATTAGCAACATCTTTGATGGCCCCCCTTTGACTTTTATGCAGCTGCCACTGTTTGTCTTTGCTACTAACTGCTTTTAGATACTTGCATATTATTTGAACTGAAATCTTTGCCAGGCTGAAAGCAGTGATCTTGTTTCATATGGTTTGATACCTGAATTTGTTGGAAGATTTCCTATCCTCGTCAGTTTATCAGCTCTCACTGAGGATCAACTTGTCCAGGTATATATTGTCGAAATGTTCCCTGTCTAATAAATCAACACATGTTTGTTCTCTTTAATGATGCTAGGTTTCTGTTGGAATCATGGAGAGGTTTGAAAATTGTTTGATATCATGGATAATAAGCTTAGACTTGCCCTTTTCCATTTTCCACATTTACGGTGGTTTGGTGGAAACAAAGTAATTGATGCGCTTGGTCTACATATGCTCGTGAAGAATTTCCTCATTGTTTATAACCTTATTGTTTATTTGGACTTCTTTGTCACTCCCTAACTGGAAATAATGTTCTATAGGTTCTGACAGAACCAAAGAATGCCCTCGGGAAGCAATACAGGAAGTTGTTCCAAATGAATGGTGTAAGCGTTTTTCCAAGCCACACGCTCTTTTAGATGTTTTCTTGGATAAACATTGTACTCTTAATGAATTTGTTGCTTATTCTCTTGGACAGTAAACATGTTTAATTTTAAAGCCATCCAATTCTCCCTCCCCCCCTCAGGTCAAGCTACATGTTACAGAACATGCTTTGAGATCAATTGCTATAAAAGCAATAACCAAAAATACTGGGGCTCGGGCCTTGCGGTCCATATTAGAGAACATCTTGATGGATTCCATGTATGAGGTATGACATCCCTCTCCTCTCTGTTTTTTTGGGCAATCCCTGATTCTGATGGAAAGTTTATATTATGAGAAGAAGCCTGTCCCGGTATATTTGAAAGATGGACGCTCGCTAATAATTAAAGCATCATATATAAGTCTCTTCTAGTTCCAAACTTCTTCTTTTAGTATTGACCCTTTGTAAACTGAATTTATTGGATTCGTCCATGTGCCAATGGCCCAGAGGTGGTCCAGGTTAAAATGCCTTTAACTTTGCATTTGACTGGAAGGGAGTCCATCCACAGGGTGGGGTAGGTATAACTTTCTTGAGGGAAAATGGAAAAAGAAAGAGCTACAAAGAAGAAGTACCTCATATATGATTGACAACCATTATCTTCCTTGAATAGTATTTTACCATGAGGTGGACCTTTAGGGTTCATTACAACTAACAGGTCCTTCAATGTTCATAGTGTCATTTGATTTAATGTTCTGAGATAGGATTTTGCATTGGTTGTTGTCAATTGTTTCTAAGATTTTTCTCCGTTTTTATTTATATCCCAGACCTTGGGCCTAATCTTCCCAAATGTGTCCTGTGAGAAACAGAAGCAGGGCTCTGGGACTCTTTTGGTTTCAACTTGATTGTGATGTTTATTGACTGGAAATGCATCTATTCTCTGTATTTCAGAAAACAGTTAGATAATGCAATTCTACCTCCTAAATTGTGCAGATTCCTGATGTAAGAAGGGGGGCTGATATTATAGATGCTGTTGTAGTTGATGAAGACGCTATTGGACCTAAGGAACGTGGAGCCGGAGCCAAAATCCTGTACGGCAGGGGTGCGTTGGATCACTATCTTTCAAAAAACAAATTAAAGTCATCTGAGGTGTGTATTAATCTTTGGATGCATCTTTATAAAAAAAATCTTTATTGATGATCCTTGTCTCCAAAGTTCTCATGTCTAATCAATTGATGTTTATGTAGGCAACTGTGGAGGGTTCTGATGGAGAACCAGAGGTGGAATCAGAGCTTCCTAAGATAGTTGCCAGCATGTAATTTACTGGTGAATGTTGTTTGTAGCCTCCTCACGTCACATACCTGTACATAAGAAGCTCACATTAATTTAATAATCCAAAGTTCTGTATACACGTTACAATTGCTCAAAAACTACAGTTTCCCAACCAGAGTTCAGATTTTTTTATATCACTGCTGTATTCTACATCAGTCAGCCAAAGACAATCAAGTTCTTCCATCCCATTTTTCAGCATGAATTTTCTGCGAGAATTAAATTATTGCTTTGGCACTTTCAGCTGTTTTTATTTTGCTTGCCCAAGTCCAGCACTATCTGCAGTCACAGAACTTGCAATAGGATTTGGCTAAAGTTCTCAGCAAATCTTGTGTCCCTGGTCCTGCAATTTTGGGGTGCCTTTTAGCACCTTGGAGTCTTGGACTCCATACAATAGGAAGAACGCTTACATAATTTCATCAACACTCGGGCTCTATGACCTTTAATAGGGCAGAGCTGCTCCACTGGACAACAGGTAACCCACATGTGGGACTACCTGCCTCTTTAACAACTTTTGATGCTTGAACACTGTGACTAGGTGACATCTTCTTAGCTTGTCATCCTTTTATCCTCTTATAAATCAAGCATTATTGAGTCAAAACCTGTAAAAGGAAAGTGAAAGTTGGAAGAAAATAGAAAGTAGGTCTCCTTATTGCTGAGTCCAAAGCTATTGCAAGGAAGAAAGTAGAACATCCTTACATAGGCTCCAAATAATTATTGTTAAAAGTTCGGAAAGGGAAGAAAAAGAAAAACCCACTGTTTAAAGAACAAAACCAATTATGTGCCCTTATTAAGCATCATGCCTTCGTTGTCTTTGCTGCCTTTACATTTGTTTGCTTACTCAATTTGACAGTATCATGTCATGTCTCGCTTCTCTTCCACTCCTTCCTTCATTGTATATGGAAGTTACATTTTGAACAATAATGCTACTTTTATTGAGAAAAAAATCTACCGAAATCTCTTGTTGAAAATTTGATTCATGTTTCAATGATCCAATAAATTAAATTTATTAAACTTAGTTCAATCCAAGTTATAAATTACACATATTAACCTGAATTAATTTAAAATAATATTATTTTAAAAAAAACCATTTAAAAAATATAAAACTAGATTTTGACGAGTTATTTCTTATAATTCTTTGAAGCAAGTTATAAGTTTGATGGGTTTTAATAACTTCATGAATTATCTTTTTTTGAAAAGTTAGCATTATTTTATTCTAAAACTTGTTGCTAAATTGATAAAATTCATTTTGTTGAATGTCATGGAAATTTGTTGCCTGGAAAGTTAGCATTTGATTCTGATAAACTGAACATATCATGAGGATGCCAAATTCATGTAGACAGGAAGGTAGATATGTCGAATCAGGGTGTTGATTTAGGCTGTTTAGCACTTCAGGATCCATGGTGTAATTTCAACAATTTGAAACCAAAATTTGAAGGGAAAAAAAAATTACTTACAGGATGGAAATAGAAAATTGGACTACTTCTGAATCTTTAACCTAATCATCTAAAAAGAAAGCTTCTATAATTGTCATGTTTTGGTAGAATGGTAGGTGATGTGATCAACTCTTCTTTGCATTAGATACAAACATGGATTGCTTCCTCGTCTCCTCAACAATCATTTTTAATAGTGATGAAAATTACTACCCATAAAAGTAATTTTTACTCTATGGAAAAAATAGGTTTGGAAAACAGAATCAGCTAATTGCAGTGTGAAAAAAATTAGCTGTTTAAACAGTTATTTTCTTCTGGTTATTCTCCAAAAAAATGGATTTTATGTATTTGGGATAACTTTCCTATTGAAAATATGCTTAAAATGTTGTTAAGTAACGTCCTTTTCAATTTATCAACAAAATCACTGTAATTATAAAAAAATTAACAAGCATTAAACCTCTAACAACCGTTGATCTCAAATCCAACTGTCCCATTTTAAATCCAACGGTCATCCTCCTCTCTCTCTGTCCTTACAAACCTTGGAAGTGAGAGAGAACAGAAAAGATAGAGACAACAAGCCAAGAAAAGAATGTTTTTTTTTTTTGGAGAGAGAGAGAGATTCTGAGGAACCAAACAAGCCTCTATTTCTCTCTCTCTCACTCAAAACTTTCTCAAGAAAACAGAAAAAAGCTTGAAACTTTAGATACAAGAAAGAAAGATACCAAAGACCCATTATTGAAAATCCAATCTTTTTCAATTGGGTTCGTGTCTAAATATTGAGTTTTTGCCATTTTAGGCTTGTTGGGTTCTTTTTATTTTTGTAAAAATTTGTACTTCAATGGATTTTGATAATATTGAATGTGTGTCATCATCAGATGGACTTGATGAGGATGAGATCCATCACCATAATTTACAACATCATCACCTTCATCAATTTGCATCACCAAAGCCTCACAATGTAAACAACAACAGCAATGGTAATGCCAATGTTGTTGGGGGTCCTACAGTTATTGCTCCTGCAACTAGTGTTCATGAGCTCCTAGAATGTCCTGTTTGTACCAATTCTATGTATCCACCAATTCATCAGGTTTGTTCTTTGTGTGTTTAATTTGTTGTGAAGATGTGTACTTTATGGTTTGTGTTTATCTGGTCGTGTCTGCTTGCTGTCTTTTTTTTTTATTATGTTTTTGATGTTTGATAGGTGTATGTTAGATCTTATTGGATTTGATAATTGGGTTTAAGGACATTGGTGATTTCAGGCGCATAGTGATGATGTGTTGTTTTAGAGTTGATGATGGTTGAATTGGATATGTTTTTGGGCTGTTTTAGTGAGAACAATTTTGGGTTTTTGGTGAGTTGATTTCAGTGGATTAGTGCTGAATTTGAGTGTGTGAGGGAATTTGACTTGAACGGATGGCATTCTAGTGACGCTTTTGCAAGGGTTGCAAATTGCAATGCTATGAGATCCTCTTTGAGCATTCCTGAAGCTGAGGTGATTCCATTCTGTGAGATCCTTGATCCATTTTCCAGAAGTTAATTCTTTTGCCTCGAGTGATATCTGAACTTCCCTATGTTAAGATTGTTGCTTTCTTATTGTCCTTTAATGGTTCTTATCAATTGCAACATAAGCTGTCAAGTACTATATCTGCTTTGGAATTGAAGAGAATTTCGTTTCAGTTATCTTATGTGGAGATCAAGCGACACTTCTTTTTTCTGACTTCATATGTGATTCTTTTATGTTGAGAGTATTTTCTGGAATAATACTTTGATTTTTTGAATTAATGATGGCTCATGCCAAGCTGCAAATTAAGTGGGTAATAAGACGTATATCAGTGCTATATAGGTAGAGATATTGAAGTATGCAGCCTAATATTGGCCTGCTGCATTTCATCATTGACTGTCAACTTTTTATCTGATTCTTCTTATTTATTTCTTGGTCTTGCTTAGTATGCTTGCCTCTACACTGAACTTTCTCTTGTTAATCTTGGAGGGGAATGCTAACATGGCTGTGTTTTGCTAAACTATGCCTACAAACCTACATTAATATATGGATTTTAACCGTGTCGTCCTTGCAGTGTCACAATGGGCACACGCTATGTTCCACCTGTAAAACAAGGGTACAAAATCGCTGCCCCACATGTAGGCAGGAGCTTGGAGACATTAGATGTTTAGCCCTAGAAAAGGTGGCTGAGTCACTAGAACTGCCTTGCAAATATTACAACTTGGGGTGCCCAGAGATTTTTCCATATTACAGCAAGCTCAAGCACGAGGCAATTTGCAACTTCAGACCATATAATTGCCCCTATGCTGGATCAGAATGCTCTGTTGTTGGGGACATCCCTTTCCTGGTTGCACATCTAAGGGATGATCACAAGGTGGACATGCACATAGGATGCACTTTCAACCATCGCTATGTGAAGTCTAATCCCCGCGAAGTGGAGAATGCCACTTGGATGTTGACGGTAATTCTAGAATTGTTTTTTTACATTTTTTAAACTGGGTTTGCTCGAACAATTTCACAAGTCATGGTTAAATAGGTTATAGAATATTTCTCTAACTATGGGATGCTGACATGTTAGACATGAAGCCAACTTATTTCCACTCAACTAAACTGTAGCCCAAACCATATTCAGATCCTGCCATATAAGATTTCACTAGTTTTACACTGGCTGTCAACCAACCATGTTCAGATCATAGCACCTAGACAGATTTGTCGACACTAGGTGAAATAAATTAGTTTGCAGGCTTTTTCTTCTGCACGCAATTTGGCATTGACTCCTGGATTCCCAACTATCAGAAGTAAAGAAAGGAAGGAAGTATATATGGCTGTCACCTGTCAACGTGATATGGATAACATGACATGGTGGCGTTATTAAATATCCTAGGCCTCCCTTGGAAAATGAAATCTTTCAATCTGTATAGTGGATGCCATTTGAAATTTCATTACTAACTGTTAACCTAGGTGGTAAAGACATTTCCAAATCAATCATGTTTTGATTTTCATCCCTTAAACTATTCCGCTAGAAGTTCTGTTAATTTTGATCTATTCATAAGCACATTGGCCAGGCTTGATTGCATCTGGTTACTCAATTTGTGTAATTGTGTAGCCTATATGAGAGGCATTCACTTCCTTTTATTTTCTGGCATGCGTTCATGTGAGTCTGTCTCTCTAGACTACCAGCCCCTAAGATGACCGAGCAACCTTGACTTGCCTATTTCTGGATTAAGCCATGACCTGCATATTTATTATAGAGTTTATGGTTCAATATTCACTAATGGATTCGGCACGTTCTTTATTTGCTGTTCTGTACCTGATTGGATGGCTTGTCCTTGTTTTTTTTTTTTTTGTTCAGGTCTTCCATTGTTTTGGTCAATACTTCTGCCTTCACTTTGAAGCTTTCCAGCTTGGCATGGCCCCTGTTTATATGGCATTCCTCCGTTTCATGGGTGATGAGGCTGAGGCTCGGAATTATAGCTATAGCCTTGAGGTCGGAGGAAATGGCAGGAAACTTATATGGGAGGGTACCCCGCGAAGTGTCCGAGATAGCCACCGGAAGGTCAGGGATAGTCATGACGGTCTCATAATTCAACGAAATATGGCACTTTTCTTCTCTGGTGGGGATAGGAAGGAGCTGAAGCTTAGAGTTACCGGGAGGATATGGAAGGAACAACAAAGTCCAGAAACAGGAGTGTGCATACCTAACCTTTGTAGCTAAAGGCGAAGTGATTTTGAAGACATTTACACGGTTTGTGTGTTTGAGACTGTTGTGTGTTGTACCTACTTCTTCCATCCTTTTCTTGTATCTTGTAATGGATGGAATTAATGAAACTCTACAGTTTTTTATAAATTTGTATAATAAACAGCTGTTCTTCCATCAACTTTTGCTTGATAGTACAAAAGGTAGGCTTTCAAGCTAGACTGGATGAAGCCAATTACAGGATCTTTGCTGTGTATCTTAGACTACACTGCTAAGATAATATATATAGGACTGTCCATTTTAATACCGCAACCTAAGAGGTGAATACACAATCCTTGGTTCTTAAATCAGCAAGACATTGAAATTGTAAAAGTGAAAATGAGCTTATCATATTTTCAGAAAAGTATAAGGAGGAGGTCTGAAGAAGTGTGGTGGAATCTGTAACACAAAAGCTCAGTCTAGTAGAAGAGAATGACCACGACAATTGACAGGCAGAACAAGCCGTTCTGCTAACAAATTAGGCCTATTGAGGGGCTTTTGAGATCAAGCTAGCTTGCTTCCAAGCCACTGCACTATTTTTTTTCTACAATGATTTTCTTTGCTCACATGATATAAATGCTGTTGGTATTTCATATTTGTCATGCTGAATTTTATAGTTCTCCATTGTGATGATGCTCATTGTTTACTCAAAATCTCATAGATGCAGATATGTTTAACAACATATACTTAGTGATAACTTAGCCCGCTACTTGTGTGATTGCTGATCTACGTTATGAATACTATCAATTTGATTCAAAGAGTTTGCATGCATGAATTACTGGAACTCCTGCTCATTACCCATTTGGTGTTCAAGGTCTAGTTAACCAAATAAACATATGAACAAAGTAATAGAGCAGAGCCGCATTTACATCAAATGCGGTACCAGGCAAATCTAATTAGAGACAGAATCATCGCTATTTGTTCAGTTCCCGTATGGATAATGCTTCACCATTTGTAGAGGAATATGTCATGTCATGTCATGTCGGCAAAGACAGCAATCCAAGTAAATCCGTATTTTAATTGCTACCACAAAGTTGTTTTATTGAATCATTCAGCAAGCTAAAAGAATCTACTCCTATAGAGCGTCCTGTGTACTGGGATTCGAGGACCATAGATTTAACACATCCATCTTAAGAATTCCTGATCAAAGATAACTGTTAACCGATAGCCCCAATATTACGAGATTTGTATCAAAAAATGATGGATGTTAAAAGTTCATTGCGTTTAGCAAGGAAAAAAAAACAAGAATCACGCGCTCATTGTGCACAAAGATCAAAGAGAAATCGACCAAACATGGATCAGCTCTACAAACTCTGAGAAACAGCAGACAGTACAATAAGGATAGGCAAATAAATCATCGTTATTTCCCAACATGTTTAATTACATAAGAATAGATCAGCCTAACACTTCAAAACTATTTCATGTGCGTGAGATGAAGCGCAAAAGTTTTACCATTTCAAGGAGCAACCTGCTGCCCAGTTGCACCATCACTTTGAGCCTCAGTCTCATCTGAATCATCACCTTTAATCACTCCCCCCTCTGTGTTTGCATCAGTGGGAGAAGACTCTGCAATAGTAGCTTCAGTCTCATCTGAATCATCACCTTTATTTACTCCCTCCTCTGTGTTTACATGCGTGGGAGAAAACTCTGCAATAGTAGCTTCCTCAACGCTTTCTCCTTTCTCAGCTTGCCCTTTGTTAGCCAAGGACGCCTCAATGGCATTCTCATTAGCTCCGGACTCTGTCTCAGCTTCCTTTTTTCCAATGGGTGAAATTAGAGAGTTGATGACAGCTTTTGCACTTCTCTTGGAAGCCTCAGCTGCCTCGACCTCTTTGGCCTTGGCCTCAGCTTTCTGCCTCTCTTTCTCTTCCAAAAGGTTTGTTAACTCTTCTTCTCTCCCATCCTTTCTCAATTCTCCCTTAACAAACTCCTGCAGCTCCTCACTAAACTCAGCTTCCTCGTCATCAATTATTCCTTCAGCCATTTTAAGCACCTCATCCAATTTCCCGACATCACTCATTGTCTTCATCATAAACTTGTAGCTCTCATCATCCATCTTGAGTTTCTTCACCATCATATCATAAAATGATTTTGCTTCATCAATCTTCCCCACTTTAACCAACTCATCAACCAATCTATTATAAACTGCCAAGTTCGGCCTCGACCCTGATTCAACCATTTTCCTAAAGTAAGCCGCCCCATCATCGATTCTATTTTCTTTAATGCAAGTATCCATCAATAGAACATAAGTATACTCATCTGGTTTAACCCCCTTTCCATCCATCTCTCCATAAACTGTCTCAGCTTCAACCAGCATTCCATTGCTGCACAGCTGATCAATCAAATTATTAAATGACAAAGTATCTGGATTGCACCTATAATCACCCATTTTCAATAAAACTTCAATGGCATCCTTATACCTCCCTTCCAAACAATACCCATCAACCATAACATTAAAACTTCCCAAATCCACAACCAAACTCTTTGGCGGGTTATGCTCTCTTAACATGCTCTCAAACAACTTCAATGCTTCATCAAATTCACCATTCTTACACAATGCATCAAGCACTGAATTATTCGCAACCGCACTCCACTTGCCCCTCAAATTCTCCCTCAAAAACTCACCATAACACTCCATCGCCTCCTTCTTCATCCCTCTCACAAAATACCCTTTCATCAACCCCCCATAAACGACAACTCCATTCCCCACAACCTCACCTCCCATCTTCTCCTTCAGCTCCTCGTAAAGCCTAAAAACCGAATCTGAATCCCCACTCCGCACACAACCCACCATCAAATAATGATAAATAACCGGATCTGGTGAAAAACCTTTAATCGCAATCATTTCATCTTTCAACTCCAAAGCCTTCTCTAACTTCCCATTATCTACCAACCCTTTAATCATAATCCTATAAGTCGTTGGTGAAGGGCTCAAAGGGGCCTCATTAACCATCTGTTTATAATATTCTAGTGCCGTGTCCGGCTTTCTACAATCTAAATACGTTTGAAACAATAGATTATGAGTGATCACATTTGCAGCAATGCCAGCCTGAGTGATAAACCTATGCAAAGAAAGCAAATCAGAGTACTTTGATTGGCGTAATTGCGCATTAAGCACAGCATTAACAGTGTAAATTGTGGGCTTACAGTTTGAATAAACCGAATGGCGGGTATAAAGTGCAGCTTCTTCAAGATCATTTTCACGAATTAGGGTTAGAATCTTGTTGTGAAGATTCAAGCGGTTGCCAGTAAGAGATGAAATGGGTTCAGGGAGTTTTGGGGCATTAGGGTTTTGGATGGGTTTAGGGATTTGTTGGGTTTGTTGTTGGTTTCTGTTGAGGGAAGAGAGTGGGGGTTCAATGCGTAGACGGCGTTTGCGGCGGCGGCGTTCTGCGGCGGCTTCTTCTGGGGAGGAGAAGGAGAGGAAGCGGACGGAGATGGTGTGGGACGGTGACGCGTGGCGGTGGTGGAGAGGAGTTTTGGTGGTTAGGGTTTTGAGGTGGGCTAGGAAAGTTGTGGGTTTAGAGAAAGACATTTTTTAGGGTTTTAAGGTTTTGGCAAGGAAATGAAGATTTTTGGTGTAGGGTTTATGGCTATAGATTTTTTTGTGAGGGGGAAGAGATGGATGATGGGGATGACCTCCAACTTAGTCCCCAAATAATTAATTTTCTCTCCATTAAATTCCTTAACGTTTTTTGTTTTCATATAGGTCCCTCCCTATGTACCGACGAATAACCCTAAGTTTGATCCTTCTTCAAAAAAATATGTCCAATTTTTTGCATTGGTTGGTGACTGGATTGAGAAAATTCTCAAGCAAATTTATTGACTGAAGGATCCGATTGAGGATTGTGGGAAATTAAAGGGACTCAACTGGTTAACATTATAGTTGTAGGGTCTAATTGTGACTTGTTTTATATATGGGGACTAGTCTAGGGTCCCCCTGGATGATATTGGACACTTCTGGTGAGGACCAAGCAGATTTAAGGTTCTTTTGTTGAAAATATGGGCTTGGGTTCACGAAACCT
>Ga0325414_1007455_pt1 | contig 11595 bp, 4 predicted proteins | sample PopdelMetagenome_8_FD_206183 | JGI IMG/M metagenome (GOLD analysis project Ga0325414, IMG submission 206183) | Populus deltoides microbial communities from Bellville, Georgia, United States - Leaf-PdKOR-R3 | ecosystem: Host-associated > Plants > Phyllosphere > Phylloplane/Leaf | place: USA... | reverse complement strand
TAGACGATGACAATGAAGATAATTGTTACATAATTCTTCCTCTTATACAAAAATCATAGGCACTCGTTTTCCAAAAAAAGTATTTTTCTAAACCTAGACATATTTTGGCTCATTCTCAAAACTTGTAAGTCTAACCCCTTCTGTTGGCACAAGTGATTAAACCAACAAGATTCTAATTCGACAGAGCATTAGTTCTATTAACCAGAAAATAATCTCTCAACTCGCCCATTCAATAGAGTGTTATTTTCATTATTCAGGAAATAATCTTTCGATAGGTCCATTCGACAGGGCATTATTCTACCTTTTTATTTCACAATTTTATACTAAAATTACAATCAAAGGAAATTGATTCTACGAATTATTGAAATAGATTGATAGATTATTTCAAGGTGTTGAACACTTTCTTGACGCTTATGCGCGTGATGTGGTTCCCTGCTGCTAATCTAACTTCATAGCCTCACCTTAATAGAAAGATGTTTCAAGGATGGAAGGAAAAAAAACTCTAAGTTCTCTTCTCTTTCTCCCTAAACCCTAGCTTTTGATCTTTCTTCTCTCTTCAAAATAACTCTATAACCCTTAATTACGCCATTTTGAACCTTAAAGATATATGAACTTCCCTAATTACACTTAATTTCTCTTCTTTTTGAGTGAATTTGGCATTAATTTGAAAGAAAATTTAAGAATCCCTCCCCCCTCTTTAGCTTGAAAACCACCGGCCAAGAGAAGAAAGTTGGGCATTTATATAGTCTAGATATTCTGATTTTACACACAGACCCCATTAAATTAAGTTTTTTTTTCCTATTTTGCCTTCATCCCCTCATTCTTAATTAATTAATGCCCTACTACTTTTCTTTTCTTCAATTTCATCATTCTCATACATTTATTTTTATTTTTATTTTTTCGGACCGGGTTTTTACCTTTTGAATTTGATGGATTGGGTCAGGTTAAATAATACAAATATTACGGATGAGTCAGTTTTTTGGAACACTTCAATTCTTCCCTGTGGTTCGACATGTGTTGATGAAGACTTGACAATAAAGCTCTAACGATCTTCTTTTTTTATTCTCCTCTTTCTTTTCTATCTCATCTCTCTAAGATTCACATTGGCCTATCAAAGTTGAAAAATATCTTGTCATTTTTTTTTGTATCAAATTTAATCTTCATTCTTTTAACCACTATTTTTTTTAATCTTTTTTAATTCCATCCATTGGCATTTAATTTTATATAATTTTTATATCAAATTTAGTATTTATTTTTTTTATTGCTATTTATTTTATTTTATTATTTTCTTAATTGATTTTGTTTTTTAATTTCATCATTTAACATTTGATTTCACTTTATTTTTATGTCAAATTCGTTCTCATTTTTTATTATTATTATTTATTTTGTTTTGCATCCTTTTTAAATTGATTTTTTTTGTCAATTTCATCCATCGGGGTTTGGTTTATTGAGAATTTGAATTCGTGATTTTTTTAGGTTTGTCTTTTATGGATTCGATCTTGGGCTTATGATCGGGATCATAAGATTTAAAGATTAGCCCAAGTTGACTTTAGTTTTTTAGGTCATTTTTTAAATTTTTTTTTAATTTAATTATTTAATATTAGATTGATTGAGAATTGAGTTTCATAATTTATTTTAATTTTTTTTTTATGAGGTTATTTGATTTTAAATTTTAAATATAGATTTAATTTTTTTTTATTAGATAGACCATCCGTATAAAATAAGTTCAGAATATTTTTAACTAGTTGACTTTTGTCGAACTAGTGGTCTCAACAACCCGGCCGTGCAACGAGGAAATCCTGGCTCCGGTCTGAGCACAAGGAAGGTGCCTTGTTCATTGTATGTTCAACGCTCATTGAAGAAACCAAGCAAGCAAAGAAAAGTAAAACGGCCAGCTGCAGTTGGTGTTCTCTCAATAACATCGACCAATAATGCTTCAAAACATCGTATTTACAGGCATGCCTAGAAAACCTCCAAACTTCCTAAAAGCTCTTTCATGGCCTTGACTTCAAAATCATCACCTCTGCTTCTAATGCCTTCCCCTACTGCATTTGCATTCATTTCATTCAATGGTCTCCTGAGAGGCTATGAAACGCTGCTCAATTTCCCTCTAATCATTCTTTGCCCCTTGATAACACCGATAACAAACTGGGAAGCCATTTCCATCATCCTTCAAGAATTATTGTAAGTAAATCCCAGTGAATACCAGTAATCTCAAATTCAATACTTCTGAGAAGAAGATTGCTCCCTACATTACTGAGAGCTGGGTGATGATTCTTAATATTTTAGCTCCAATCCAAAGGCCTAGAACTTGACCTATGACGTGAACATTAATACATATAAAACATAACTCCAGCTCATGAAAAAGGTGTCGATTTGGTTGGCTAGAGCTGACAATTCCTAGTCATGATTTCTTGTGGATCATCAAGCGGAAATCCATAAAGTGTGCGAAGAGTTCGTGAAATTAGAAACTTGCCGGAACAATGATTTATAGTCGCTCCCCTACTGATGGTAGGTTCTTGATCCATCATAGTTGGAACTCAATTGCGTCGAGGACAATGAGAGTTCAACCCTAGGCAAAAATGCTGTGCAACAACTAAATACAGAGTCTCTCGCGGGTGATGTGTGAAAAGGCAGCTTAAAATGATCATAAAGATATACCTGAATCCGCCATTCCAGTGAGCCAATGCAGGATGGACCAAGTCTTCGTGCATGATCTGTCGGGAGGCCTGATAACAGTCAATATATACATGTCAGAAACTCAGAATAGTCCCCACTCAAACCGACCCCGCCAGCATAAGGATTGAAATGATATGATAGTTTAACAAGTTCAATAGGTCAAGAATCGAAATTTTTTCATTATAATAAATCCAGGAACCATCTTTTAAAAAAAAATCGAATTGTGGTTCAAGAGGGCATGAAGTGAATTCCTGTAGCTATCTAGATCAAAAAACATGCTGCTCTCCAATACGATCAGTTGTTAAATCATGAAGTGGAAAAATAGTCAAGTGTCATTGCGTCCTATGAAGATAGCACATCATGAGAGCAGAACAAGCATTCCCAAATACTGTTCTTTACGTTTTAATTCAAACAATCTGCACACAAAGCAGTTTTTCTCTCCAAAATACACTTCAAAAAAGAGATTCTTAAAGAATCAAATACAATCGGTGGTAAGAAGTAGGCGCAAAGAGGGTAAATTATTGGTTAAGAAATCGAAGGGAACACAATCTCCAAGCTATGCAGTGACATCAAGACAAAAAGGTTCCTTCTTTAAATGAACTCAGCTACATGCTAGATTTCAAAAACTATAATTGAAGATAAGAAAATGGGAAACAGCTTAACACCTTGAGAATCCAATGACGCCTGAGAAAAATAGAAAAATAATGCAACTGGCTGCTGTTCTTTGCGTTCTTTTCTACTGTCACCCTTCCAGAAGTAAGATTTTTGATCAAATATATTGTATACCCTTCTCCCAGCAAAACTTTTATCTACCGGGCATAGCATCAACATGATTCACAATCCACGTTCATAAAAATAAAAAAAAAAGTTGGAGGAGAGCAGACGCAACTACCAGTCAACAGGCACGTTGCAGAATGCTCTGCTTAAATCACCCACCAGCCCACCCTGTTCTTTCTGAAAATCCAGCTTCATTTGAGTAAGAACCAAATTTGGACATAACAGCTTTCTATCCAGTAGATTGAGTAAAAAAAAACAAGTATTCATGAGTAAACATTTCATATACTGGGAAATAAAATTTAGCTTATCCTCATCAATTTGCAGAATTCGTACTGTATGCCTTTCAATCAGGCACCAAATTCATTTTGATTATGAATAAGTAAATCCATTTGGAAAAAAAATAATGTCTTCCTGATAATGTCGAAGTCTGGTCAACAAATTCATCAAGCACCAACCTTTCATGAGGTCGCCAAAGACAATTCAAAGGAAAATAATCGAGCTCTGACCTCTTAGAATCAGAAATCGTGTCTAAATTCATTTCTGACCAATCAAACTAGTCGCATTTGAATTATAATCAAGAATCCAACAACGAAAATCAGATTTCATATTCAAAACAGAGCATATACCATGAAGAGAATTATCGACCAAGACAAGCATGCTGCAATTCATTACCAAATAAATGAATTTGATAGTTGGTACTGTTGGTTTAATTATTAACCAAAAATTCGATAACGTACATACAAAAAAATTAAAAAAAAAAGGACTCAAGATTTAACAAGAACTTATGGCAATTACAATGGGAAGCAAGGCTGTAAGGCGGAGCGAATCCGGAGTGTTGTCACAAAGCTGCCCGCCTAGAAGGGCCACTCGCTCTGTCGTGTTGTCATTTAGAAAAAGAAAGAGAAAATTCTACCAATATTCAATTCATTTTTCCAAACAAAGTCCCACGATGGCCTATCTTTTACGCCTTGATCAAATTCAACTCTTGTTCTGCAAATAGGACACGCAGAAACCTTAACAAGCCAACTATCCACGCATTTCATATGCAAGACATGACCACAGCCAACAAGGTTTCTACACCACTGCCCTTGCTTTATATCTTCAAGACAAACCACACATGAACTTTGATCAGCAGCCGTTTCAGGTGTCGTCTTAGTCGAGAATCTGAATCTTGGGAGCTTCTTTAAGTCTTTGAGAGGCAACCCCTTTGGGGGATTGGAGGATGGAGTCGAGTGGCGGTGGAGTGCGGCGGTGGGAATGAGGAGGAGGATGGCGGCAACACCAAGGAGTAGGAAAAAAAGGATGGTTATTGCGATCATTACTATGGCTTTCAGGACAAGAAAAATAAACTTCCGGTTTGGTTTTGGTGGCGCACCACCGTGGTGATGAGGAGGAGGAGACATGGTTACAGATGGAAGTTAATGAACGAAAAGGAAATGGTCAGACTGAAAAGGTTTTTGGTGTGGCTCCAAAAATGGGGTCCAATTTATAGAATATGAGAGAAGAAGAAAGAGGAGTGCGTTTTTTATTATTCCACTTTCTTCTTTCTGTGGGTAGAAAAGGGCGGCTCTAGTTAGAACTTAGAATGTCGATCTGGTGTCGCAATGTGTTCGCATGCTGGTTTACGCGGAGGATCTGTCACCATTCTCACGCAAAACCAACGTGTAGTTTCTTCTGCGTTGGATGAGATGGACCTAGCTAGGTAGGTAGGAGGTAGGTTCCTTTACAACAGTCCTTGCCATAAGAAAAAACAAAATGACAAGAAAACGCAAAGTTATTGTATCCGTAGACCCATAGAATTGTAACAGCGCGTTCTTGTCTTGAATTATCTTTCTAAAATCTTCATGATTTTTAATCAGATATTTCCTCGAGACGGCACGCTTTTGTTATGTAAAATATGTACTCTTGATCGAATATACTAATGGATGGATGGATTGATATGCTGTCGCCGTCGTCGTCGTCGTTTTATGCATAAAACAACAGAAATAGAATTCAAATTGTTTAGTTTAGTTGGATGAGAATAAGAATGATGATGATGAAGAAGAAGAAGAAGATAAACTTCGCAGCGAATTCCCTACGTTAGTATACTTGAATGGTTATTAACCAATTATTTCGTTCACTGCAATTTTTTTTTTAATATAATTTTTTGTTGCAAGAAAGTTATTGTGTTTCAAAATTAATTTTAATTTTAAAATTAATCTTGATAAAATCCAGATCTAGAATTTAACGGGTTATAAATTTAAAAAGTTATTTTTTTAACCTTTTTATATTTTTTAAAATGTTAAAAAAATAATCTAGAGTTAGCCAAGAATATAATTTTAACTCTAAAGTTGATTAAATAACTTGTGCAAACTTTTGAGGAATTCATGTACATGTATGGTCGTGTACACATATATTTAGTGATGGGTTATACTTTCGAGAGACACGTATATAAAGGTGTTACCTATATAAATATATATTGACTCGTCGAGTAATTTAAGAGATTTCACCCCATAAAAACACATGAATTATATTATTAAAAATCAAGGATCAATGTAATATTATGCTATTTATTTATATGAAGACAGCTGATTAAATAAATTTACTCAATATAAAAATAAAATTGTAACTCTTAACAGCACAGGGACCAAAGTGTAATGTTATTCAAAACCTTGGGGGCTACTGTCACCTGTCCCTTCAAGATCTGCCACCAAATGTGTGTGTGTATATATATATAGACAGATATCTATGGGCGCTCCTCGATCGTTTGATGGGTTATGGCTCCAGTTTTGATGGGTCCCATGTGTCAAAGACAATGATATGCTGAGGTGATTTGGGATTAACCAAGTCAATTAATCATTTGTTTTTTTATCAACCAATATTAAATTAAATTAAATTAAAAATAAAAAATAAAACTAAAAAAAGTTGTTGAATCCATGTAGCTCTCCCCGGAGCACTGTACTCTCTGATTATTATTTTTTCCAGTAACCCCCACGTTTTTTCCCCCACAAAGATCCAAGCTTTAAACAACAATTCACCAGATGCGTATCGCAATGAAAATTTTGGAATGGGAGGAGAGCAGATGCAGCTATCAATCAGTATTCTTTTCGAAAATCCAGCTTCATGTGAGAAAGAATCAAATTTTGAGATATCTGCGTTCTATCCAGCCTGATATCTCCTTTTCTTCCGTCCTTATCAACTATCTATCTTTTAGGAAATAGAGGGTGATGTTGAATGGTTCAAGAATCAAATTTCAAAATCCTTTTTCTATTTTAACATATCATATTGAATACTGGGATAAACTAGATGTTGCAAAATCTTTCTTAAAAGGAGTAGCAACCGAAGCTCAAGATTATATGACGCTAATTTTTGTATGGAAACTCAAGAAAGTGGCGGTTCCCTAACAGGATCATCGTGTTTTTTTATATTTTTGGCAAGTCCTGACAGGGTCTTTGTTATACCAGCATGAAAAACATCTTTATCCAATGAAGTAGAGCACGCCAAGCACTCAAATCCCAAGATTTTACTTGATATTCAGAGGCCATGGCATAGTAGAATACAGTTTTTGCACTTCAGTTCAAAGGATCTGCACTGAACTAGTTTTTTTCGCCAAGGCCACTTACAAATGGGGAAGCCTCAAGAATCAAATTTAACTATAGGGAGAAGGAACCACAAAGGTTCGTTGCATAAAACCAAAGGAAACAAGATATCAAAGTTATGCAGTGACAACAAGAAAAGAAGGATTCCCCATTCCAACAATTAACTCCGCCATAAATTCTTAGAAATGAAATGTATGACTTAGAAGCCACAAGAATATGCATAACACAGCAAGGAGAATCATTCCCCAAGCACCAATCCATTAATGCCTAAAAAATAAAAGAAATGTAATGCAGCGTGTGATTTCACTACTCAACCACAGCATCGTATTGTACCCACTTCGCAACTGGCCACAGCGTTAGATCATGACCCATAATCCAGGCAAACAATAAGTTTAGCAAAAGGCAAAAGCAGAGTAGGGGAAAGATCAAGAGTAGTCACAACAAAGACCAACACAAAAGCAAGCTCAAGCTCGACATATTGGCAATTATCTATTACAGTAATCAAAATCCAGCACCAAACAGCAGATTCAAAAACCAGCAACAAAAGGAAATCACCAAGATGAACAAATAAGAATAAATGAGATCAAATCAAACAGTTGTATTCAAAGTCAAATCTAATTTCTCTATGTAACAGTCAAAAATACTAGAGAGAGAGAGATGATTATCTCAGTCAAAAGACATGCAAGGCTGCTGCTTTCTCTCGTATAAGAAAAGCTAATATAAGAAAAGCTAATCTTATGTTGTAAAATTAGTTGGTGACGAAAGAAGCAGACTGGTAAGAATTTCATGATGTTATGCAGCTTATATTGATGGTATCTTTTTTCTTTTGAACTCCAAGCTATTTGCTGTTCTGTATTTCTGTTTGCTTGGATCGAAACACTTAAGAACACAGAAATATCCTAGGAGTAGGTGGATAGCCGATTAAAAGCAACAATTACTCTAATGAAATGGAATAAGTTTTTGTTGAAGTATGAATGTATTATGTAGTGTTTTATTACCACTACATTGAGGTAATTATTGACTTCTTGAGAGGTTATGAAATGGGGTCAATAGATTTTAATGTTACTCTAATTTGATTGAGTTAAGAAAATATTCGTGAGCAACCATTTCATGTACTGGGAAATAAAAATTTAGCTTGTCCTCATCAATTTGCAGAATTCCTACTGTATGCAGCCACTAAATTCATTTCGATTATGAATAAGTATATCCATTTGGAAAAGAATTGATTTCTTCCTAATAAATTCATCAAGCACAGACAACCTTTCATGCGGTCTCCACAGACAATTCAAAGGAAAGTAATTGAGCTCTGACCTCTTAAAAGCACCAACCTTTCATTTCTGACCGATCAAAGTAGTCGCGTTTGAATTACAATCAAGAATCCAACCAGCAAAATCAGATTTCGTATTCAATTCAGAGCATTTATCATGAAGAGAATTATCGACCGAACAAGCATGCTGCAATTCATGATAAAAAACATGGATTTGAAAGTTGATACCATTCGTCTATTTATAAAACCAAAAATCTAATAACGTACATACAAAAAAAGAAGAGGGGATCAAAATTTAACAAGAACTTACAATTAGATAGAGAAAAAGAAAATGCTAACAAACCCTCAATTCGTTTCTCCAAACAAAGTCCCACAATGGCCTATCTTTTACGCCCTGATTCAATTCAACTCGCGTCCTGCAAATAGGACATGCAGAAACCTTAACAAGCCACGCATCCACACATTTCCTATGAAACACATGACCACAGCCAACAAGCTTTCTACACCACTGCCCTTGCTTTATCTCTTCAAGACAAACCACACATGAACTTTGATCAGCACCCGTTTCGGGTCTCGTCTTAGTGGAAAATCTGAATCTTGGGAGCTTCTTTAAGTCTTTGAGAGGCAACGCCTTCGGGGAATTGGAGGATGTAGTCGAGTGGCGGTGGAGTGCGGAGGTGGCAAAGAGGAGGAGGATGGCGGCAACGCCAAGGAATAGGAAAAAAAAGATGGTTATTGCAGTCATTATTATGGCTTTCAGGATTAAAGAAAGAAACTCTTGGTTTGGTTTTGGTGGTGCTCCACCGTGTGTCCGGTGGTGATCATGGTGGTGGTGAGGAGGAGGCATGGTTACAGACGGAAGTGAAAGTATGAAAAGGAAAAGGTTTTTGGTATCTGCAAAAGTTGGGTCCAAAAGATGAGTATGAGAAAAGAAGAAAAGAGAAGTGCGGTTTTTACGACTCCGCTTTTAGTTTTCTTTCTTTCTATGGGCAGAAAAAGTCGGCTTTGAATACTGAAAAAATATTATTCAGATATTTTTAAATATTTTAGAAAATATATTTACAAGTAAAATATATTTTAAAAAATAATATTTAAATGAAAACTAAATTAATAAATAGGTAGCTAATTGTCATCGTGATGATTTCGTAATGCTTGCATGTTGTTTTATGTGCTGGATATCTGACGATTTTCACACAAACCCATGTTTAGTATAGTTTATTTATGAGAAAGTAGTTTTTTTTTAAATATTTTTTATAAAAAATAAATTCATGAAATAAATTATCTTTTTATGTTTAGTATTGTCATGAAAAATAATTTAAAAAATATTTTTTAATATTTTATTTTTTTTCAAGTTTATTAAAAGAATAAAATCAAATATAACTGATAAAAAAACTAAAAGATGATGAAATTAAAAAAAATTATAAATTTTTTTAAATAAAATAAATAACAATTAAAAGAATCGATGCCAAATATGATAGATAAAAAATTGAAAGATGATGAAATTAAAAAAAATACAATTTCATAAATTATTTCAAATAAAATAAATATATAACAATTAAAAGATTTGAGGACCAAGATTAATATATTAACAAATAATAAGATATTTTTGAATTTTCATATCTTCTGAAAAGTATTTTCCATTTAAAATAAAAGATAAATACTTTGCTGAAAATTAAGTTAATTTTTTTATTAAAAAATATTTTTCATTAACTAATTTTTTTTAATAACAAACCAATACGAGAGTAATTTCTAAAAAATCATTTTACATGAAATTGTCTTAAGGTTTGCTTGGTAGAAGAATGAGGTATTGTTAAAAATATATTTTATTTTAATCATAGTTTTAAAGATATACATGCCATAGTTTTGTATGGTTTTTATTGAAAACTTTCATATGAAATCCTAATTTAGAAAGCTATAATTTATATTTTTAAAATTTATGTTTTAAAATTGTAATCATAAAAACTATGATAACGCTAAATACACACTTACAAGAGTTTTTATCATAACCCAAAAAAAAAAAATGAATACAAGACAAGAAAATGCCAAGTTATTAGATAGGTAGACCTATAGAATTGTAAGTGTCTGTTTGGCACTTGGCACTATGTTAACTTTTGTTCTCTAATTTATTTTTTAAATTGCTTTTTTATTTTAAAAAATATTAAATTAATTTTTTTATGATTTTAATATGTTGATGTCAAAAATAAAAATAAAAACTCTAAAAAATTTATTTTAATATATTTTCAATTAAAAAAAACTTTTAAAAAATACCATACACTATATTACTAAATAGAATATTAAGTCATGAGATAGGTAAATGCATTAATTATTTTAATATATTTTCAATAATTTTTTTTAAAAAAAATAAAAAATAAACAAACAAATAATAATAATAATAGCTTATATGAAGACGCCTAATTAAATAAATTTATGCATTATAAGAGTAAAATTGCAACTCTTAAAAGCACATGGACCAAAGTGTAATGTTATTAAAAACGTAGGGGCTACAGCTCCCCTGTCCTTTCACGTATTTGCCATTTTATATATCTCTATGTGCGCTCCTCAATCGTTTCATGGATTGTTGCTCCAGTTTTGATGGGTCGCACGTGTCCAAGGAAAAGGACCGATTAGTCAATGCCTTGGTGATATGGGATTAAATTAACGAATCAATTAATCACACGCGGGTGTATAATTTATTTATTTTTTACATAAAAAAATGTTAGTTTAGTTTTTTAGCGTGGAGTTAGTGGTTTCAATTGATAATTTGAATAATAAGATTAAAAAAATATAATAATAACATATAATATAATCTAGAAAAAAAAACAACTAAAAAAAAGTAAAAATGAGCCCCAACTTGAGTTTATTTGAATTATCAAATAAATTAATGTTAAATAGTAAATAAAAATAAAATAAAAACCCCCAATTAAAATGAGTTAGCTAGCAAATTTAATGACTTTGGATATAAGATTAGGATAATTTCATAAAAAAGAATACATGAAAAGTTTTTTTAAGATCAATTTTTAATAAATCAAATGAGAACACGATAACTTTATAGAAAAAAATAAAAAAAAACAATATGAAACTCAATTTCTAACAAATAAAATGTTGAATGATGAAAATAAAAAAAACATATATAATTAAAAAAAAGATAAAAAAATCAATTTGAGCCCATCTAGGTCAAGATGCAAAATATCTGACTTCGTTGTGATACCAAGGTGACTACGTTTTAAAGTAAATTAAATAAAATCATGAAACTCAATTATTGAACAATATTTTAATGTTGAAGGAAAAAAAATT
>Ga0325414_1007451_pt1 | contig 11595 bp, 7 predicted proteins | sample PopdelMetagenome_8_FD_206183 | JGI IMG/M metagenome (GOLD analysis project Ga0325414, IMG submission 206183) | Populus deltoides microbial communities from Bellville, Georgia, United States - Leaf-PdKOR-R3 | ecosystem: Host-associated > Plants > Phyllosphere > Phylloplane/Leaf | place: USA... | reverse complement strand
CTATTTACTGTCCAAAAATAGGAGTTTGATAGTATAATTTCAAATCATGGACAGCAAAAATGGTTGTCAAAAGCAATTAACAGCGACCAGCCTGTGTAATGTAAACTAGGTTATAAATATAGATTCTGGACTCTGTCGAGCATTCATCTACTAGAACCATTACTAAATAAGGCATCAGAAACCCCAGGGTTGGAGGATATAGGATTTTAATGAATTGTTGGAGGCAAGAAAGAATAAAAATGGAAGACAGGCAAAAGGATGCTGAGATCACCATCATAAAAAAAAAAATAGTCTCTCTTTATCACATAAAATAAAATGTTGTTTAATAGGAGAAAAGGGCCTTCCAGTTTTACATATGACAGGGAGCATTACTTGAGAAAAAACCTCCCTCAAACGTATCTTTTCATCAACTCATTTCCTGCAGAAATCTAAGGATCTAATGAGCTACTCCGAAATATTTACTAATGAGTGAGGCAAGCTCTTCTATTTTAGTTCATGGCTTCTCTCGGCTAAATGGTTCGTCCGGTAAAGAGATCGAGCTTCAAAAAATAATGAAAGGTATAACTCCCTGGGAATTTCAATTACGTTTAAATTCATCACTGTAGAAATTGGGTTCAAGCTTTCCCCAATTCCTTCTCATCAATGAACTCCTGACGTATACGATGGAGTGCAGTTCGTTCAAAAAATTCCTACATAGCTATAAGTGTATAGGAACATTTTTTGAAAATTAAGGTTCTTAACAAGTTCATGTATATCAGTACTCTCATGTGGCAGGAGCCCTATCAGAATTGAGTAAACTATTATTGAATTCCTATGTTTTCAGCAAAGTAATTAGTTAATCCTCTTATGTTTTTCAAAGTCAGAAGTACTAACTTAGCAAAACATAGAACACTCAGGGACTCAATTATTATTTACTCATCAGAATTTATGAAACTATTACAGTTCTTTTCAATGAAATGAAAGGTAAGAATTATGAGTCAAGATTTAACTCTTAGTAACATGTTTTTTGAAGAACTATTGTTTCGCAAAGCCACAAGTGTCATGAGCAGTGTACACTGCTGATGCAAATCTGGAAAATCAACTTCAACTTCATAAAGTTTCGGCTCTTAAGAAGTGGGAGCGGTGTTTTCCAAAATTTAAAACACAGTCCTGCATGTTGCGTTCATTTTGATCATAATCAACAGCAATGTCTTATATCTCAGCATAAGATTAAGAAAGTGGCAGAGCTATCTTAACAAATGATTTATTAACGCAGGCATACGCAGCAGTTCTTTTGAATGGGATATATACCTGTACAAAAAGTGTGCAGAGAAGGATAAAAGTGTGCAGAGAACGATAAAAATATGCAGAGATCCTTTCATGATGCACTCTAACACAGCACAGCAATGCTAATAAAGAAAAAACCATGTACACCTCCTCAACTATGGGTTACATTTTAAAAAAACTTTCTTTCTTTTTCAATTTGCACGCTCAGCAGTATCCCTTTATTAAAACCATCAGGAACATGATCACCCTTGAAAAACTCTGTGATGATGATACAGGCATAAATAAGAATAAATGTCATAATTCAATGATGAGAATGCAGCTTTATGTGTGTATCTGTGTCACAGCTGGTGCACACACAAACACTTGTATATGTGTTTTTTTTTCACACGATAAAATTAAAAGTGTATCATATACATCACCTGAGAAAATGTTTCCAGACACAAAGGGAGAGAGAACATTTAATAAACGTACTGCATGTTAATTGATTAGCCAAACATCACGTAAGAGATTTCTATCTGGTGCAAAGTGGAGTGCCATGGCATCTTCCACTTGCAATAGGCAACAGTAAATAATTTCTTTTTTCTGTTCCTCTAATCTTATTCTCAAAAACCAACCCGATTTTATGGCAAAATCTCAATATTAGGCAAGCTATTTCCATCTACTGATTAGATAAAACAGTCTACAGGATTCATGGAAACGTAGCCAGCACTTCTCCTTTCAATTTTCTAATATTCTCTTTACCCGTGCGTCCCCTTATTTATATCCCCCAAGGTTATTAAACACTCCGCATGAGATACTTAACTAGTTTTTTAGAGAGTCTTCTTGTTGGGGACCATTTTAACTAGTTTTTTAGAGAGTCTTCTTGTTGGGGACCATTTTCTCAACTTAGGACCATCATTGCAGAGAGAAAAACATGGGAGATACGCTACGCCTAGCAGTGGGAGTCATGGGTATAACTTTCTTTGTTTTTTTCCTTTCCCTGCATCAGCTATCTACCATTACATATAACTATTCTACTAAAGCAACCTAATATATCAAATCTTCATGATTTTGTTGCAGGCAATGTAGCTTCTCTGTTGCTTTTTTCAGCACCTATGTAATGCCAAGACTCTATAATACACAAAATATTAGTTTATCAAGTTAAGAAATTTGACAACGGAACTCAAAACTATATATTACTTTTTCATGTCTCCAGATTAACTTTCTGTAGGGTCATCAGGAAGAAAAGCCCCGAAGAGTTCTCATGTGTTCCTTACACCATTGCACTGCTAAACTGTCTCCTTTACACATGGTATGGGTTGCCTGTCATAAGCTACAGATGGGAAAAATTCCCTGTGGTCACCATCAATGGTTTAGGGATTCTTTTTGAGCTTTCCTTCATTCTCATATATTTATGGTTCACTTCAGCCAAAGGAAAGGCAAGCTCTTTGAACTTTATCTGTCAAACTATTGGAGAAGTATTTTTCCTTACATGCTTGAATTATCAACACTAGTACGCTTATCATAGACTAACAACTCAAGTTAGCACGCGTGTGTGTGTTTCAAAGTAACAACTCAAGTTTGCGCGCGTGTGTGTGTTTCAAAGTATGCTTGTATACCTCGCTGCCTTTCTTCCATAATACAAAGTAACACACTCACGGGCTATATACTTGCACTTATGCATCGCAAAGAGTATTTACAATTAAATACCATGGGTGTGCAGATGAAGGTTGCTATCACAGTGATACCTGTCATCCTCGTGTTCTGCATCACGGCAGCTATCTCATTGTTTTCTTTCCATGATCACCACCATCGCAAGACATTTGTCGGGAGTGTTGCTCTTGTGGCCTCTGTGGTCATGTATGGTTCTCCACTAGTGGTTGTGGTGACGCATCTTTATCTCTTTTTAATTCACCACATACATCCAAAGTTGACAGCCGAAGCCACTACAACAGAAACAAATATGTGGCATGATTTTAGCATCCTAACACGTGTAGCATAACATAAACACGTTCATTATCTAAGTTCTCATCTCCCTCATGCCCTTTGGTAAAGCAAGTATTTGCTCAAGCTTCCTTTTAATAAATATTCTAAATATAAAATTGCAGAAACAAGTGATAAAGACAAAGAGCGTAGAATACATGCCATTCAACCTTTCGTTTTTCTCTTTCCTTTCAAGTTCTCTTTGGATGGTATATGGACTACTGAGCCATGATCTCTTTCTCACGGTTTGTACAATTATTCAATCTTAACTTTGTGACTACAAGAACTTTCCAATAGTACATGCACTCTTGGATTTTCTTTTAACTTAAATTCTTGGATTTCGGCAGTTCCCAAATCTTGTTGGCATCCCCTTAGGGATCCTCCAACTTGTGCTGTACTGCAAGTACAGAAAAAGAGGAATCAAGGAAGAATCACACAAATGGGATCTGGAAATTAGGAATGAAGAGAAATCCAAACAGTTGCAGCTAGTGATTAACGACAGTAATAATGACAAAAGTTAACAAAATTATGTAAGAGAATGAGTTTTGTTTTGTGTGCATATCCTCCATTAGATCTCTAAAATTAATTTTCATTCCTAACAAAGTATGATTCCATGCACACACACACACACACACACAGTTGGCTACTAACAAAACTTTAACTATTTGCTTGTTTGTAACAGGGTGTATTTCATTGCGAATAATATTCCTGAACTTCAGAGAGGCAGTAAGAGCTGCTAAAGTTAAGAAAAAAGGCGCTCTTGCGGTGACAGATGTTTATGATATATGAAATTTACTAATGTTGTAAAATTAATAAAATACCATGAAGAAAAACTAAAAAGAAGTATGGTAGAGACTAATGTATCTGATGTACCACTATAATTGACAGTTGTTTTCCACAAACGAGAGCAAATAAAGGAGCAGCATTTTCCAATGAAATCCTAAAGGAAAATTGAGCCTGCAGATGCAACAAACTAGATTCATTCATAATTTTAGATGCCACTGAAGATTTAATGGTCTTTTATACTTGCTCCCACATAAAATATAATGAAAATCCCAACTGAGATAATATTTTATCAGTTCCCTGCATTTGAAAGAATTCCTAAACATATACACGCCTTGAGGAAAAAGGAAACAGTAGTAAAATAATGTAGATTACAACTTTAACAAAATATCATGCACATTGATTTGGTAGTCAGCTGGGATTTTTGTATTTTCCTTTATTTCCAGGTCAGCATCACCTGAGTTGGAAACCCACGTTAATCACTCATGACTGTCCACTTTCTATGCAGCAACCACTTTTTTAAAATCATAGACTGGAACAGTGCCCTTCCAATGACTGCTAAGAAGGCCATCAAAAAGACATAAACAACTACTTTTATCTTTGGAGAAAATTAAGAGGAATGATTGGTGTTCAAGTACTCACTAGCAAAAGGGAAAAAGTGGCTAAACTCTGTCAACTTAGACAGATTTAACACCACGTTTATATAGACTTTAAACAAAAATGTGTACTGAAGAAAAGGAGGCATCAGCTTTAAAACATCCTAGAGACAGAGAGATAGCGCTGCTCTTAAGTCTTACCTCTTTATATAGTTCAACAATCAATTTCTGAAAAAAGTAAAAGAAACAATTAATCAGAAACACTGTTATAATTGTTAGTAAGAGCTGAATAACAGGACCTACTTTTGATGTTTATGAAGTGTAAACACAGGATATATTCCGAGAACCCACAGCCTTTGGAATTGCCAGCCAGCTGTCATTGTCCAATATCCTGATGAATCACAGGCATGAAACAGAAGAAAAACAGAAGTTCAATTCTGAAATATGGAATGATAAAATTTGTGATGTGAGGCCGACCATCAACAAGCAAATAGATTGAATGAGTCCAACTGATCATAGGTCAAAACTTGAACAGAACCATAAAAAAGGATTTTGAAAAGCGAATACTCACGAGGAACATTTACTGCAGCAGATCAACATTGAAAAACATAAAAGTGGTTGAGGAAACGAAAAATGCAACGTCTAAAGGGCATCCAAATCAGAGTACAACAGCTGTAATAAAGTAGACACTATAGCAGACTATTCGGCAGAGAAACAGAAAGGAATATGGTATTTAACAACTTGCTCTTTTCGCATGAATATGAACCTGGAATTAGTTATAATCAGCAATCTACAGCTTGAATTGCTTGGAAAATGAATTTATGTCGAACAGCTAGTTCTTTTGTATAATTAGCATCATTGAATATATTTTTTATTAGTAGACAGAAACTTAATTTGGCAACCGTGAAATAAGTTTGGCCATTGAACTTATGATGCATGAAAACAATAATCCTCTGTTATTGAAAGAGAAACAGAGTTACATTAAGGAAAAAGATTTGCGTTTGCTGTAAGATGTTCCAAAGTGTTATAAATTACAGTATAAAGTGGATGGGTTCTATCTTCGACTAGGAACACATGAAGTCCAGATTTCATCTTAATACAACAACAGCCAGGATCCATTTTCGCTTTCAAGTCTCTCAATCCATTTCTCACATTCAGCTTCTCCCCCAACTACCCAATGCTGCATTTATGTTAGGTAAAATGACATGAGCTGAGGTTGGCTTGGTATCTGAACCGAGCAAAAGCTTAGCCACCCTATCACCCACTTCCATCTCTTTTTAAAACCAACAAGCAGTGAGAATAGCTACCCAAATGACAATATCTACTGCATTTGCAATTGCTTCCAGTAGTTCCCCTGTTCGACCCAGAAGATTCACCACAAATGCAAATGTTCTAAAGTTGGAGTTACTCCAAAATATTCTTTCATCGAGTAGAAGAATCTCATCCCTAACCACAAGCAGATAAAATTCCCAACAAAAGTAGCTCCATTAGGGACTACTTTTTGCTCTAACATGTTCTTAAACAGTATCACTGCTTCAGAACCAAGTCCATGGCGTGCATATCCATTAAAAGGGGCTATCCACAGAGCCAGACTGGGCCAAAGAAATCAATGACAAATATTTTCGAGCATCAAACATGCCCCCACATTTAGAATACATATCTACAACAGAAGTCACGACCTTAGTAAAAGTAAAGAAAATGACTCATTGAACTTTCCCCATCTGAGAAACCACAAGTCATGGCGTTCCATGAAATTAAAGTTCGCTCATTCATTTTACGAACAGTTTTGAGCAAAGTCTAGTTGGCCAATTTTGGCTAGTTAGGGTATAGCGAAGTCTTTAAAAACTATATGAGAGTAATGGGGTTTTTGGTGTTTGGTAATGGTTCATGTAGTTCTTTATGTGATTGTGCTTCCATTTACAAGGAGAGTATGTAATCGCATTTTGGAAGGGAAGAGAAGGGATTCTATTGCCCATTGTTGCTGCAAACAGAGAAGGGATTCTATGGGATTTGGCTCACCTCAAGTTAATGTTAACATGATTATCATGTTGGTGAAATTCAAATTGTTAATCTTAAACCATTGGCATGGATTCTTCGCATAATAAAAAGATAAATAAAAATAAATTTATGAGACTATGGTTTGATGGAAATAGTGTACGTGTAGAGAATGAGAGTAATCAGGCTACGTACTCTGGCGTGAACTCATCATTTTATTGATGAATATGTAACTCTTCAGCGCATGTGTTTCCCATCCATTTATCTTTTTATTGATTATAAAAAAGAGCTATAGCTTCTTGGAAATGAATTATTAGCAGACAAATTAATAGCTGTTTTTGAGCGTTCATGGATGATTGCCGATGAGTGCTTGAGCATCAAAAACCTGCTCAACAGGATGGCAGATACACAGGTTGATAATGCAATCGCAATGACCCGGTGGTACGCAGTCCGCCACAGTTTTGCACGGAATACTTATATCCCTTGCTTCTGCTCCTATTTGTGTTCCTGGTTTAATCAAAGTACAAAACCAAGATAGAGACAATGAGTTACAAACCGTTATCAAACTCGGCCAGTATTTGATCTAGCTAAGAGCTCGAATCATTGATGAATCGTAGGGCCGACCTCAAAATGATATTGTTTTGGTGATTTTGACCTGTTTGTTTGCTGGAAAGTAGTTTTTTTTTGAAAAGTGAATTCCAGAAAAGTGAATTATTTTCTGATGTTTGGTAGTGTAATAAAAAATAAGTTGGAAAACACTTCCCAGTGTTTGGTTATGTCATGAAAAATAAGCTGGAAAATAACTTATTAATGTTTTATTTTTCTCAAGTTTATTAAAATAATGAGGAACAAATCTTACAAATTAAAAAGTTGAATGAGAATGAAATTAAAAAAATAATATAATTTCATAAATTATCTCAAATAAAATAAATAATAATCAAAATAATAGAGATCAAATCTAAAAAATTAAAAAAAAATGAAAGATGAAGAAATTAAAATAATAATAATTAACATTTTATAAATTATTTCAAATAAAATAAGTAACAATCAAAAGAATGAGGACCAAATTTGATAGATAAAAAATTTCAATAAAAAAATGATAAGGAAAAATTAAATAGCAATTATAAAAATAATGATCAAAGTTAATATAAAAATTAAATTTTAAGAGATGAAATTGAAAAATAAATATTCAAAACAAAATATATATAGCAATCAAAAGTTTGAAGATCAAATTTGATATAATTAGTAAATAATGACATTTCTAAATTTTTCACAACTTTCGGAAAGTGTTTTTGGTCCAAATTTTCCAGGAAAACACTTTCTTGAAAACCAAACCAAATTTTTCTTTAACTGGAAAGTGTTTTTCGTTGACCAACTTTTCTAATGACAAACAAACATAGGAAAGTTTGAAAAGTTGTTTCCCAGAAACCACTTTCCGGAAAACAAACATAGCCAAAAGGCAAGATACTTTCCTGGAAACCAAGTCAAATTTTCCTTTGACTAAAAAGTGTTTTTTGTTGACTGGAAAGTATTTTTTGTTGACTAACTTTTCTAATGGCAAACAAACATAGAAAAGTTTAGAAAGTAGTTTCTCGAAAACTACTTTCCAGAAAACAAAAATCGAAAGTATGAAACAATGTTTTATGAGACAAAAAAAAAAACAAAATTATTTTAAAAATAACTTGATCAAGTAAACTAGATTACAAGTTTACTCAGTATATCCGGGTTTGACTAAATCCAACCTCGTAATCTTTTAATGTAGAACTTTGATCGGTCAATAACCATGTGACAAACAAACAAACAAAAGAATGCTATCTCATATTTTGAAATTACGTATGGTAACAAATCCATACATGTCAATAAATATGAATGCATCTATATATATTAGAAGCAATATCAAAGAAAAGAAGGGAGCTATATATATACCAGCTGCAAAAACCAAGAGTACTACGAAGAAAGCCATCTTCATGGAAGATTTTTCCATATCTTCTGGTTTGGTTAATCCTTGATATATATGTTTGATAATGGGTGTGCTCACTTCGTTTTCCATGGAAGATTTAGGCTTCTATTATATATATATAGATGTATTCACATCAGTACTATCCAACAACTCCTCGACTAAATATGTTAATATTGGTATATGATCTTATAAATACACAGTACTGAAACAATATTATCATTAATTTTGGAGATTCCGAATCTGCTACCCAGATTTTATTCCCATTAAAAATAAGCTGCAAGTGCAAAAATTAAGAGATATGGTATTAAAAATGAATCCAAGTCTATTCTATTTTGATCATGCTCGGACTTGTAAAACGGATGTGTATGACAATATGGATAAATCTAACATGGAGAGGGATAGATATATGAGTGAGAATATAGCTAAATCTATCATGGAGGGATAAATCACTTACATTATAATTGCAAAGTCTATCCCATTAAGTTGAAACTAGAAGTTTTCCTCAAAAGTATGAAAATGAAATTAATATTCTTTCGTAGAGTAGTTTATTTTGAAGAAGATGGTAATAAATCTAATAAGAAATGATAATCTTATACAGTGTTAATAGTTTTATTCACATCGAAACCATATCATGGTTTCTCATACAATCAATATTTATTTACACCGAAGTGATGGATCTTGTCTTGTTTGAAGCTGAGTTTGCCAAGAACAGGCATAAAAACAGCACGAAATTTTCAAGTTGTGGATGGCCAAAAAACCATTGAGTGTACATGACTCAGCAAATATTTCTCGTACTGGGCTTTCAAGTGTTAAGGTAGAGGACACCATAGAATATTTTCGTGGAGTTCATGATCAAGTGAAGCACGAAACCACTGACAGGAATGCAAAATACAACGCATTCATCGCAGGAGGGTCACTTTTCAAGTCGGAAATTTGGTATGAGTTGTGCTTACACTTGAACCCTTGCTTTGTGGCTGACCTGAGCTTTTAGGCGAGTTCTTCCCTGTCCCAGGGCACTGATGCATGGGATTCTAGAGGAGCTGAGCTCTTAGATATGAAGTTACCAATAAATGCTGTCATCATGCAGGTGATGCCTCTGCTACAGAGGCTATTATACATCAAGAAATACTCGTAACGGGTGGTGGATGATTAAATGAACTTTAGAATTGTTTGCTTTGATTACCTTTAAAATGGCCCAAAGACCACAACTTGCTCTTAATGGGCTGATGTGGAGTTGTGTTGACCCAACTTAAATTTAATTAAAAAAAATATAACATGGGCCCTAAACAAACATCCGCATATATTTAAAATTCAAATTTAATAATAGACGATAAAGTAAACATCTAAATAATATTTACAAATTAAAATAATATGTACAACTATATATACATTTTTAATTTTTTTTTATAAACAATTGATGTTGATATTGCTACTGTTGTTGTGGATGATGAATAATTAATTGGGTTTTAAATTTTTTTTATTACATTCAAAATGTGAGCATGAATTTTTTTGTTTTTGTGTTTTAAAAATTATTTATTTTTTTAACTTCAAATTAAATTTTTATTGGTAATCGTTATAACACTCTAAACACCGTAAAAACCATCATTTACCATTAACAGATCTACATGGTATTGCCCAAGATTACTCACGGTAGAGGGAAGATATAACCTCGGGCCCAAAAACAACTATACAAACATTCCCACGCATTCAAGACTCAAATTTAATAATACACAATAAAGTATTTATACATTTTATTTTAATATTTACAAATCAAAAATCAAAATAATATGCCCAAGTATTTATACATTTCATTAAAAAAAAAAAAAACAAATATTGTCACCTTACAGGGCCACTTCTACCTGTTAATACAAGCAGTGATGCACACCGCTAGCCAACAATGGAGATTTGGACCACTTTTAACTCTGGATCCTTTTTTTAAAATATTTAATTTTGATTATTGAGATGAAAATTAATTCAAGAGTAATTTTCTTTTTCTATTATGAGAAGTGTACACGATTGTGGTTTCTAAAGCCCTTTTAATTAGAGTTTCCTTTTAACCTTTCAACCTTAAATTGTGGCTGTTTCCGTCCAAGTTAGTCAATTTAATTATCACAATAATATTAAAAATAAATAAATAAATATGTATTTATCAGAGTATGTTTTGATGGAAATATTGTTTGATGTGTAGCTGAATTTTCTGTAGATTTGTAGAGAGTGAGGATCGATAATGCTACTCGGCATGCCTTTATGAATTTAGTAATGAAAGTTTAATTAATACTTCGGCGCATTTATTTCCAACACATTTATTAATTATAAAACATGTAACAACAAGATAGAGCCAGCTTCTTCGCAATATTGATTTATTAGCAAAGAAACTGCTTTTTGAACGTTCATGGAATATTATTGCCGATAAGCGCTTGAGCATTAAGAACATTTTCAACAGGATGGCAGATACACAAGTTCATAATGCACTTGCAATGACCTGCTGGTACGCAGTTCTTCACAGTTTTGCACGGAATATTTATATTCCTTGCTTCTGCTCCAAGCTGTGTTCCTGGTTAATTTAATCAAACAAAACCAAGATACAAACAATGAGTTACAGAGAATCGTGTGTGTGTGTGTATATATATATATAGGTGAGGAAATGACATATATATCAGAGAAAAGAAGGGAGATATATGTATATACCAGCTGCAAAAACCAAGAGTACGGCAAAGAAAGCCATCTTCATGGAAGATTTTTCCATATCTTCTGGTGTGGTTAATTCTTGAGATATATGTTTGAAAATGGGTGTCTTCACTTTGTTTTTGATGGGAGTCTAGCTAGGAAGATTTAGGCTTATATATATAGATAGATGCATGTATTTGCATTGTTATCTATCGAATCCTTTACTTTGTTTCCAGAAAAACAGTTCCGGTGAACTTAAAGGAAAAATCAACGAAGAAAAAGGATTCCGGTCAAAGAAAAAGTTGAAGCATTTATAAAAGGAAACGGTTTTTCTTTCCTTATCTTTGGAAAATACTTTTCTTACTT
>Ga0325414_1007450_pt1 | contig 11596 bp, 7 predicted proteins | sample PopdelMetagenome_8_FD_206183 | JGI IMG/M metagenome (GOLD analysis project Ga0325414, IMG submission 206183) | Populus deltoides microbial communities from Bellville, Georgia, United States - Leaf-PdKOR-R3 | ecosystem: Host-associated > Plants > Phyllosphere > Phylloplane/Leaf | place: USA... | reverse complement strand
TTTTTTTTTGTAGTGGGCTTAATCAAAGGTGCGAGCCAAAATTTGCACAACCCGAATGACTCTCGGTGCAAATATCGGTTCATTGAGACAATCAAACTGGAAAGAATTATACACAACTTGAAAAAAAATCAAAGGCTTTCAGAATCCAGTTAGATTGATTGCTGTATAATTAGCTTAATTATTTTGAAAACACTGTTAATTGCAAGCCAGACATACTCGTGCAGGTGGTAAGTAATTTGGCGATGTTAAATTTCCCATCTTATGGAACGCATACATATAAATATGCGGGCGGGCGGGCGGGCGGGCGGAGTCTAGTGTGTGCTCTCAAATCTCAATTACAGGAAAGGAACCATCGATCTACCGCCATTAGTACAAAGCTATATGTACAGCACTGGTCGTCTAATAATGTTGAAGGACCAACCATGTAATTAGCATAGGCGCCATAGAAAGAGAATAAATCTCTCACGAGAAAATAACATGGTAGTAATTAAGAACTTAAACAGCTAGCGTATTGAACTATTTGGCCGTGAAAATTATGTTTAGATTGTGTTCACAATGAGTGGTTTAATAATTAGGAAATTAACAAACCCTAGTGATTAAACCAACAATGGTGATTAAAAATTGATTGCAGTTTTAGGGTTTTGTTAAAAGGTTGCAGTGAGAGTGTGTGGATTAAAAAGTTTAGTACGAGTAGTTGAGGAACAAATGCACGCACACGTTAAAGTTTACACTAAAATATATATTTTCCCCTAAAGAACGAGGGGAAAAAAAGTAGTAGTAGTAGTAAAAAGGAATCAAGTCCCAAACTTGCTTACTTTTCTCTTTTTCTCCCTTTCTCACCCTAGTTCCCTACCTCCCCCACGTCCACAAAATAAACACACCCTCCTCTACTTTCTCCCTCTCCTTCTCTTCGTATAGTCCCTCAAGTGTCATTTTCTCACATATACTTCACACAAAAGAAACAACCATTCACTTCATACCTTGTCATTTCTTCTCTGTCCCTCTCTCTCCTCTCAATCTCAAATCTCTGCAACTACTCCCCTCAATTTGATCCAAAGAAAGAAACCCCAAAAATCTCACCTGAAAAATTCTCAACTCTTTTTGCTTAGATTGTCCAGAACAAACCCCTATAGCTTCATCTTAATTTCTTGATCCTTAAACAAACATACACTTCCCAATTGCACTGTACCTACAAGAAAAACAAGAAGAAGAAAGACAGAGGAGATAGTTAGGAGACCTAATTAAGAGGCCTCATTTGGCTGCTTAAAGATGGAGCTATTCCCAGCACAACCAGATTTGTCTCTTCAGATTAGCCCCCCAAACAGCAAACCCACATCAACATGGAGGAGAACAGAAGAAGAGATGGATTTGGGGTTTTGGACGAGAGCTTTGGACTCGAGAAACTCTATTTCTTCAATGGCAAAACCTGATACCTGTTTTGAGCTCTCGCTATCTAATCCAAAGGTTTCAGAGCCTAACTCCAACCATTTCCACAATATCCTCCAAAATTCTAACAACTGTAATGGTAACAATCTCTTCCATTCCTTTCAACAAAACCAATACACACACCACCATCACCAACAAAACCACCTGCATAATCATCATCCTGTGCTCTTTCAACAGCAACAACAACAAGGACTGAGCCAAGAGCTTGGTTTCTTGAGACCCATTAGAGGGATTCCTGTCTACCAAAACCCTCCTTCTCCTTTTCCATTCTCTCAACAAACTTTTGATAATACTTGCTCCCAAGCTTCTTCTCTGGCTGCTAATAACTCTAGTGCCACAAGTATAAGTCCCTATCAGTCTCAAGGGTCGATGAGATCAAGATTCATGTCTAGGTTTCCAGCTAAAAGAAGTATGAGAGCACCAAGGATGCGTTGGACTACCACTCTTCATGCTCGCTTTGTTCACGCTGTTGAGCTATTGGGTGGCCATGAAAGTATGCTTCATTTTGTTTCTTTTTTCTCCTCTGGCTTTCTTCTTTTCTAGATTCTCATTTTTATCGTTTCCGAATTTTCCCTTCTTCTTTCACCTTTCCTGTTCATTTTTTTTTACCATCTTCAATAACACTGAAAAAAAAAAGGAACTTGGAAAAGAAAATTTGACTCATATTTTCCTTTCCTCTTTCCTTGTTCTTCTCTTTTCTTTGTTGGGGTTTAGGGGCTACACCCAAGTCAGTTCTTGAGCTTATGGATGTGAAAGATCTCACCTTGGCACATGTTAAATCACATTTGCAGGTAATGAAAGCATACTCTCAACTGTTTTTCCTTCCTGCTTGTAGTGTTCAAACTCCTTTTTGTTAAATAAAAAAAGATATGTTGGAAAAATTGTTCTTTGTTTTCTCTCTAACTTTCTAACTAAAACTTATTAGCTCGAGCTAATAGTGTTAAATTGATGCAGTGTTAATTGTACTTCTAAGCAGAATTTGCCTTTCGATAGCATACATTACAGGAAGGGTGTTTTATTACACATGTCACAAATTCCAATGTTTCCCTGCAGAGGGTCTCTCTAATCCTTTAAGCACTTATTTTTCTATTAGATCTGATGGTGCTGCTAGCTAATAAACAGCTTTTTGCTTGGAAGAATGAACCAGAGAGAGAGAGAGAGAGGAGGGGGGGGGGGTATTATCGATTTCAGGAATCAAGTAAGACAAAGCCCAAGGAATTCAAAACGAGTCATAGCCAAGCCGAGACAAGTTTGCACTCAGTCCATTATTTTTCATTTTAAAAACATTTTCTCTTACATTGAAGAGAAAAAAGAAAAAAAAAAAACCATCATTGTTCAATGATATGTTTCGCAGATGGGTTTATCAACACCACTTTTTTAACCATGGTGAATCTCATCCATGCATGCCACATCACCTATCTACATACATGGGCTCATCAACCCCACTTTTTTAACCATGGTGATCGAATCTCATTCATGCATGCCACATCACATATCTACATACATGTATGGGCAAACAAATGATTCTGTTCAGAGTTCAATTAATCTCACTTTTTACAGTTTGTACTTGCACTTGAATCAAACCATCTCTTGTGTGTGTCCTAAACAGCATATTGGTCTCTTTTTCTCGTTTTATCCTTTTCTGTTTAAAGTTTTCGACATTCTTCTTGCTCTGTTAATCAATGCCCATTTAAGCTTAATTTCGATGCTTCATCACAAAATTAGTCTAATAATATTGTTTCTGAAATTGTAATGGATGCAGATGTATCGAACTGTGAAGACCACTGATAGAGCAGCAGCTCCTTCGGGTTAGTGCTTTTCCCTATATATGCTTTCTTTCATGTCTTTGCTTCATGAAAGTTTTCAGTGATTATATATTCACAGGCAACAATATTATTAATGAGCATTGTGTTAATCAATGTTCCTTAATTACGTTGGTCTTAATTAATTACTGGCCCAATCCCTCTTCTTCTTTTTTGTTTGTTTAATATCGTGTACGTACAGCGCAATCGGACGCGTTCGATAATGGATCATCTGGAGATACTTCAGAAGATTTGGTATTTGACATTGAAAATCCTAGAAGGTCAGAAATGTCAATGCAACAGGGAAGACCAAATGCTCACCAGGACAAGGACTATCAGGCTCTCTGGAGCAACTCTTCAAGGTACCACTGCTGTACCATGCTTATTAATATCTTGTCTACCCTTTGATGCCATGGGTTAGTTACAGAATGCATGCTTTAGTGGAGAATAAAAGGACAAATTAAAAAAAATAACAAACAAATGGAATGTCGAACAAGCATAAGGAATTTGTGATGTAGTTCCCAGTTTCTAATTTTTTCTTTTCTTTTTTCAGATCGATCTTTAAGGTAATTAACAAAGGCAAGATTTAAACCTGAATTCTTCCCCTCTTACAATTGTTTTAATTGCTAAGGGTATTTCGTAACACCAACTGTCCATTTGCCTATAAGTAATCAACTTGCCGTCTTGGTCAACGATTATTTCTCTTTCTTGAAGTAAGGAAGGCCCAAGAGCACTTAAATTAAGACAATTATGATTTATAAAGAAAAGTTTGGATCACTTCCTTGTGGTAAGGACAAAACAGATGAAAATTGCATGGCTCGTTATACTAGGTATCCCACCGATCTTCCATGTTCTAGCCACTCCTTTCCTTTCTTTTTTTCTCTGGGGCGAGGGGGGGTCCAATTAATCTAGCTAGCTTCTCTGGATCTTCTTAGCCTTGACGCTGTGTTCCTTAATCTAGATTCATTAGGGATGATTAATGTAAAAATGGGATTATGCATGTTAGACACGAGGTTAAAAAATAAAAAGATCACTCAAGTACTGGTTCTACTACCATATCCCGCCTCTCTCTCTACTCCACATCACAAGATTATATATCAAATACCGTAACCACATGCAAGAAAACACAAAAAGAGGAAGAAATGATTTTACTGCATTGTTCTGTCCGTCCACGACCATCATGAAGACTGGAACACCATGATGGGGTAATTATACTCTTCCTTGTAGCAGTGGGTAAAAAGGAAGTTAAAGAATCCACCCACTCTCCTACCATTATTCCGAGACATGAGAATCCCATTTGACAAATCCACCTAAAAAATGGAGATATCTCTTTCCTTTGGATTTTGTGGGCTCTGATAGAGAGAACTATTAAATGGGGCCTACAGTTAGAATACTTAGTGTCAAAGATAAACCCTGTGATGGCCCCATTATTGGAAAATCGTGGTGCCAAAGTGATATGCCCTTTGAGACTTCCTTGCTGTCTGTTGCTATGTGTCATGGGCTATCACATGGGCGAGCTCAACTTTATCTTCAATCAGCACAAAGATAAAATGTAAAGCGAAGGGAACTATAAACAAGACAGTAAAAGATTGCTTTCTTTTCTTAGTTTTGCTTTTTATTCTCTGCATGGCTTCCACTGATAGGAAATATTCTCTCAATCTGTTGGTTTTTAGCAGGGAAGCTTGGTTGCATGGGAAATTAAAGGATTTTGGCGGAAACTTACCACCACTTGAGGTACCGAAATTTCAAATCTTTCTTTCCTATAATGTCCATGAGTTTCAAGATGTTGTATCCAACACATAAATGTTCTGTTGCTGGAACTGGTGAAGAAGAGCAGATTTGTTCTTTTCTCTCTTCCCCAAGCCCTACCCATTGGAAAGATACAAGAAAGGCAAGGGCTTTCCATATTCTTTGCTTAGGTTATCCACTTGTTGAAGAGGAATTAAGTAATTTTAAAAGATTATTTAAGGGATGGAGAATAATTTTTTCCTTTATCACAGGGGAGAATAGTTTTATATATATATATAATATGGAAAACTTTTTTTTTTCAAAAAAAAAAGGAAGGAAGGAAGGGCATTTCCATGCTCATGATTAAACAAAACCCTAAATACACCTTAAACCTGAGCACTCCTTGAATTACCAACTCCATTTTGTTGACCTGGATATATATATATATATATATATATATATGATTCATATCTACACACACGCACGCACGCACGCACACACACAAGAGAGTAAGTAGGTGGAGTCAAATATATTATTACACAGGTAAGATTATACATATTCATAAAATAATGCTAGTAAATAAGTGTACTATTAGGTACTCGTATTGGGAAATGCACAGTGGTCACACTTTGGCAGTCTTTCAAAACGTACTCCTAGCCATACTTCTTTTTCTTTGATAGATATTCTATTATTCCCTGAGTCAAATGTCCTTTGATTCCCACCTTCACACACTTCCCTTGTGCTACTCTGCTCTATGTGATTTATTGTCCTAGCTACAGCTACCTTTTGTTTTCTTTTTATGGTTTCTCATTTCAATTTTGAACAACTCTTTTGTTTTCTCTTACAGCAGAAGGGCATGGATCCAAAGTGCTTGAGCTATGAGAAAATATCAGATGTAAGCTCATCTACAGTTTCAGGGACAAGCCCCAAGAAGCCTAATTTGGAGTTCACTTTGGGCAGGCCACATTGAAGTTATCCACTGTGTACTACTCATTTTGAATCATTATTATCTCTGAGGGGATGCTGGTGAAGAGAATCAGGTACCCAGGTGAGAAAATCAGAGCTAAAGAAAAAGAAAAGAAAAGGAAGAAAAAAAGAAAAGAAAAGGAGAGCTAAAGAATGACAAAGGGACAGGAAAGACAGAAAGCAACAAAAGGTGAGGAGTGGAAAAGGCATGTCCTTCATATCAAGCAGTGAAATCCAAATCAACATATTATATTCCTACGTAAATATGAAATCTAATTGATTTTGTATGTTATTGCACTCTCGGAGAAAAAGAGAACGAGAGAGAGAGAGACCTTTAGAGAGAGATGGGGAGAGAGAACTTTAACTATCTCAAAGTATAAAGCGATCCTTGGTAATTGTAATGGAGCACTTTACATTAATATAAAATATTTTCATATTTTTACCAAAGAGTTGGGGTTCTATTTTCATTCCTAGGCATTGTCACATGCTTTATACTCTACGAACAAAGGAAAAGAAACACTTTGAGAATATAAGCCAGGAAAGCATTCGAATTAAAGGCATGGGAAAACTGAAATTGCAATATCCAGAAGAAAAATAATTTTTCCACAACGCCTTTTTACAACCATTTATCAAATAATGGTGATTGAAATTGTTACAGAAATATATAAATTATATTTAAATACGTCACCTAATAATTTAAACAACTGTGTTAAGATGGTTCTTTAATATGATATTACAATCTTGTTGATTAAACGGTTATAAATTTGAATTTCATCATCTTTATTTTATTTGATAAAAAAATCAAGTACAAGGTAGTGTGTGCCTTCAAGTTCAAAGAGTTTTCACTTGAAATGTGTGTTAAAAAATTATATAAATGAGCTCGTGCAAGTTCTAAATCTAGAAGACTTCTACTTGAAAAGATGTGTTAGAAAATTATTTAAATCATATATTGGGATATCACCTAAGAATTTAAGCTATTGTGTCTTGTGTTTGATGTGTATTGGACTAGTAATGATAGAGATTATATATAGATAATATTTCTTATATATAGTATGCCTATTATATTTTCTATATAGATACCTGGTAGAGGAAGTAGAGGAGGTGGTTTTAGAGTATTGAGTTATATTTACATGAAAGGTAGTATAGACATTTTATAAATAACAACAATTGTATAAAGAATTTAAGATGTAAAATAAATTTATTCAAGATAAAAATTGATTTGTATAGGGTCAAAATATACATAAACAACTTTTAAGAAAATTGTAATATCTAATCCATTTTTGTCCATCATACATCCTAAATACTCTACTAAACACTCAGTATCTCTTGTTTTTTCAAAACTAAGCACACTGTTTTTTTTGTTGGAAATGATTTTTTTTAATTTAAATTGAGAAATCTTGAATCATCATAATCCCAGATCACTCACTCGGAGTATTATCCCAGTACGATTGTTAGCCATTTTGGAAAAGATATTTAAATGAAACAGTATTATCTTCGAACAAATCCATATATTTCAGTACGTACATCTCAGATCAATCAACTGGGCATTGTTAGTTCCCAAAAGTTGCACAAATTGCATCATCCATGGGATTTTTATTTTTATATTAATTTCCTTTCCACCATGCAACATGCTTTTAGCACATTACATGCCGATTCACCCAGATAATGCCGAAACTCTAAGCTTTTTCTGTTTTTGTGGTCATTCTAGGAACAAAATTGTTCATGTAATCATTAACTTTATGATTGCATTTTAAATTTAGTATGGTTAAAGCATGGAACTGCCATGATAATGTAGCTTTACAAAAGAAGATTGCACCTTGCAATTCGTAAATGACATTTTACCACACAATGGAAAGCTTCTGTGAAAGTGCTGAAGAATTTGTAGCAGTCCTTTGAATATAAAAGCTCTTTGATAGGTGCAACTTTTGACCGGTTTTATCCTCCACTTGCTAAACCGGGCAAGCCCTTGCACGTGAGATTATATATTTAGAAAGTTCAATTCGAATTTTGTTAAATTAATTAGACCAACAATAATCTCGATATACCACTTTGTTTTCTTTTTTTTTTCATGACCTAGGCTTTTCTTCGGATTGCTTTCTTGCCTTCGGCCTTTTAGTTTCCCATATGCCTTTTAATTTGCGTTTGAGTTATCAAAATACACACACACACACACACACAAAGATCCAAACTATAACTAGTAGCACACATAAATTAAAGTTTGATGTCATTAATTAATATGTCACGTCATCATTCTTTTCCATGTCAACAACTCTAAAAAATCACTAATTTTGTGAAGAAATTTTATTCAATTTTATCTCTTTCTTCCTCTTTGCGTATTTCGATTCACTAAAAAATCATTAATTTTGTTAAATTTTGCATTGATATTTGCAAACATTTAGTTTAACAATGAAGGAATCTCTTTTTTAAAAAAGTTTTTTTTTAAGCATAAACACAAAGTAATCTTAATTTTGAGTTTCACAAACAATTCCAACTTAAAAAAGTCTTTTTTTATATATTTTCTTTAAGAAGGATATAAATGTCTTCAATGTTTTGATACTATATAAAATTTAAGAATATATTTGTAAATTAACCTTAATCCAGTAATTGAACCACATCTTCAAAAACAAGTTTTAGTATACAAATTAAATCTTGCTTTTATTGGCAAATACTTAGAGTATTAGCAAACACTTTTTTAACCTTTTTTTCTGTGCAAAAAAATAAAGGTTGTCAACATAATAATTTCTTTTCCTATATAATAGATATTTTTGTTGGCTAAAGTAATTGTAGATAAAAACTTATTATAGAGATAAGTTGCACTTGTATTTTAATATTATTTTGCCTGAAATGGGCTCTATAAAAAAAGTTAAGCCTATCTTTTTTCCCACCATCATTTCAGACTAGGAAATTAATTCCTCTCATATCCCTTCGCTATTATATCAAGGTTCACTCTAAATTCATTTAACCTACTCAACTCATTCAATTCACAAACCATCTTGGATTTAGGACTAGTTTTTGCAACCACAAAACATGACAACGTCTATACATAAGCTAATTGATTGCCCAATTCCGCGAGGCATAAACTCTAAACTATCATATAGACTATAAACAAGAGAGAAATCAACTTCAAGATGCATTAGATTAATAATATTTTATGCCTTAAATCTATGTCAAAGCTCAAATCGTGAGCTAAAAAGAAGAAGAAGGAAGATTTAAAGTTGAAATTCAAGAGGCAAAGAGAACATACCCTTTTAGCGTTGTTTCTCCAGATACCATGTCAAAACCCCATGATTGTATAGAATGAGTTGGAAAGACAGAATTGTAACTAAATTCTAATAAATTCTCAATAACAATAAACACCACTAAAGAAATATGTGATGAAATTGTAACTAAATCCAACCTTTTTTATAACTAAATCACTCACTCACTCAAAAAACCATGAATTACCATCAATTATACAACAATTAGCATTAAATAGCATAAAAGAAAGGAATTAGTAACCAATTAATTAGCCAAAAAATCAAACCCTAAACTTATTGAACAAGAAATCAAACTTTAGATGGCGGAGAGGAGAGTTGTCAACACCGGATTTGTTAGGGGGGCTATTGGAGAAGAAGAAGAAGAAATGTTGTAGAAAATCCTAAGCTAAAATGAAGAAGAAAAAAATAGGGATATGAGATAACAACTAGTTTTTAACTCATTTTAAAAAAGCATCGATGGAAATTTCATTAATAATTTTGTCAGTAATTGGACATTCAATAATACCCATGGAATTACGAACAAAATATTTTTATTTGTTTTTCTTATTCCATCACCTTTTCCATTGGAAATTAAATTTTCTATGCAAATTTCGTTAGTAAACAACAACTAATGAAGTATTTTCCATCAGCGTTACCGTTGGTTTTTTTTTTTTTTCCCTATAGTTTTAGTCAGCCGGCTTTTGTGTCCAAACAGTTTCAAGTTCAAACTATGTTATGATGAAACTGAATCATCACATGTATTTTGGCTAGTAATTTAGAAAAATGCCTCTTGATCAAACTGTTTTGAGACAAAGCTATCTATGACATACTTTAAGGGACCAATGTTTAATTCCATCTCAACATTCTCAAGCAGGACTGCTGATTGTTTGACACTACATGTATACTGTATTCTTGATGATTGATCGATCACTGGTTGGCAAGTTATGGCTGAAAATGTTGAGAGCAATAATGTCGAAGAAAATGCCTCAACACTAGTCCTTCATGAGCGGAGATTTCAAGATAATGATTGAAATAGTTATAAGCAAAAAGTCTAGAGATTGAACAGAGCAGGCAAGAACATGGAGTCTTTGTGTACAGCTAGATTCCTACCAAAATTTTGTTCTCTAGTCAGATGTTTCATTCTATAAGTGCAGAATTTTATGCTTTTTGGCACATATTAAGCCAAGCAATGGACAGTTTGTGAAAAAGTTTCAAGCCCTACACGAAGGCGTTAAATCACCGGGTAACACTAATGGGTCCAACTGTTTGTTGTCCAATCTCGAATCACTGCTTGCACAATTGCTGAAGCACCTATATTTGAATTATACAGTTTCAAGAAATAATCACAGTACTTTCCATGTTGTTGATTTGTGGTGTCCAGGCAAAGAAAAACGCGTTCTTTATCTCTCCTTTTCTTTTTTCTTTCAGAAAGAACCAAGACTGAATTCTACGATCTCACAGTAAAGTTGCATAATAGTTAGTGATTCTAATACCGAGTCTTCTGTATTCGAAGCTAGCTAGCTAGCTACGAGTTTATATATATAATAAAATTTTCATTTTCATTTTCTCTCTAGAAAATGGCACGTCTCAAATTTTCTCGTAAAAGTTTGATTAATTTGTATTAATCAACTTAATTCCTTATTTTTATTATAATTTCAATTTTTCAAGTTTTATGGGGTTTTTTTTCGACAAATTATTATTCAATATTTTCAATTTCAACTAATTAAGTAGAATTTATTTAAATTGGAAAAGGAAACTGCTCAGTAAAGAGGATGGGATGGAAAAAAGATGTTAACATGAATGAAAAAAAAAAAAAAAAGGATGATAATGACGACTCATGTAGTGAAAAGGAGCGCTCAATTGGTTAAGATAATTTTTCAATATTGAAAAAATTATATTGAATTGGCTGAAATTAAAAATATAAATGTTTAAATTGATAGCAAAAGTTTTTTTTTTAATGAATTGGTGGAAAGATGCAAATATGACTTTATTCTTCTTCTTTTTTCTCAAGAAAGCTTTTGCAAGTGAAATCCTTTTCAACCTCTCTTTAGGAGACAAATGAAAGAGAAAGGGAACATGGTACAAGTCTAGGAAATTTGGAATAATTGTTTACACTTGCTGATAGGATGGTTGTGTTTTTGCATTTCTGGTCAAAGAAAGTTTAAGATAAAAAGAGAAAGGTGATAATCCCATGAGAAAAGGCAGGTTGAGGAATAACTTTCTTTTTTAGTTTCACATTTGAAGGAATGATTTAGCTTCACACGGGGTGCTTTGCAATGGGGGAAAAGAATAGAAAAAAAAAAAACAAATACAAATACAAAATGTAGTGTTTAATATGTTGAATAGAAATAGACTTGACTAGACAATTTCATTGTGAAGTTGTTTGGTGCATTTTTAAATAGTAAAAAAATTAATTTT
>Ga0325414_1007449_pt1 | contig 11598 bp, 9 predicted proteins | sample PopdelMetagenome_8_FD_206183 | JGI IMG/M metagenome (GOLD analysis project Ga0325414, IMG submission 206183) | Populus deltoides microbial communities from Bellville, Georgia, United States - Leaf-PdKOR-R3 | ecosystem: Host-associated > Plants > Phyllosphere > Phylloplane/Leaf | place: USA... | reverse complement strand
ATAAAACAATGCAGCTTACCTTAGGTAGGGCGTATTTGGGGTGCTAATACCTTCCCTTTACGCAACCAGTCTCCGTACCCGATCTCTGAGACCAGTTAGGGTTCCTAGTGACCAAAATACTAGGTGGTGACTCCCATTTTATTTTTCCACTGATAAGAGACAAGAATTTCTTGTCTCCCCATATTTTCCAGATATAGATACACACACCTCTTGAGTGTGGAGGGCGATCGCCGCGACGCCGCACACGTGCGACAAATACTATTCAAATGGATACATCCATCGATATCGAACGGGTCCTCCGACTTTTGCCTTTAAGGTAAATGTATTGTCAAGTGTTCCATAAAGTTAAAAAAAAAAAAGAATGGAGAAAAAATCCTTTCAAGTTTGCAAGTAATTTCAATGATATTCATCTACAACAACTCCATATGTTGGACATTTAAACTTGTAGCACTAATGTTTCGAAAAAATACTGACAATTCAGTTAATGACTCCCATAGTGGCTTAGGCAAGTAAGGTCGAAAAGCAATTGGAAGAAGTCTTTGCATAAAAACATGACTTTTCATGTTTGAAACCTTACATTGTGCCTTTTTTACACACTGTGAGATGTTTGAAGCATAACCATCAGGAAAGGACAATTCTTTCATCCATGACAACATTTTTTGTTGTTATTTCTTGAAGAGATAATAAGTGCTTTTAGGTTTGTAAACCCAACCACTTGCATCATATTGCAAATGTAAGTTTGGCTTCTTACAATACAACTAAATATCCAACCTAGCCTCTAAATTGTCCTTGCTTCTATCAGGACAATCCATTACTGTATAAAAATTATTGTTAAAGAAATTTTTTTCAATGTACATGACATTAAGATTATGACGAATCAAATTTGTATGCTAATATGGAAGCTCCCAGAAAATGCTCTTCTTCACCCAATTATGTGTAACACCAAAGCCTGGAATTTTATAATTATACAATGAACTTCTAATATGTCCCTTCGTAAACTTGGACACTTCGGATAACATTTGTGAACCAGATCGACAAGGTAAATGAGGGAGTCATTATGTTATTGCTTTCAAAAACTTATCTTATTGATATCTATATACGTGATCAATAGGTAGGAATTGTCGATAACAGTAAAAAAAGGTTGTTTTTCCTCCATGCTTTAATCTAAAGGCTTTGATATGCTCCATACAATAAGGACTAGACAACTTGCTATGAGTACTCCAACCCGATAACATACCATAGGCTGGAAAATCACTAATGGTCCACATCAAAGCTACCCTTAATTGAAAATTTTCCTTCCTATATACATCATAGGTACTAACACCAACAAGTCATAACTTTGTCAATTCATCAATTAACGGTCATAGGAAAATACCAAGCTTTTTCTCTAGATTCTTCGGCCCTGGAATAATCATTAACAAAAACATGAATGGTCGGGTTATACAATTCCAAGGAGGCAAGTTATAAACAGTAACAATTACTGACCAACAAGAGTAGACATTTGAAAACATGTTAAATGGACTAAAACCATCAATGCATAATCTTAACCGAATATTTCGTGGATTGGATGCAAAGTCCTGATGGTCTTGATTAAACTTCTTTCATGCCTCCTCGTTAAATGGATACACCAAAACTCCATCATCTGACCTATGAAAATGATGTCATGTCATATCTTTTACATGATGTGGAGATATGAATAGCCTCTAAAGTCTTGATGTCAAAGGAAAGTATCGGAGTTGTTTCTCTAACTTATTAGAACCTTTATTAGTAAGATTTCTAGGTTTGTATCGGAAATTTCTATAAAAGTCACAATTTGTTTCATTGCATCTACCCTATAGTACAACATACAATAATTAGGACACACATCATCTTTCTCATAACCAAGTCCAAGTGACCACATAAATTTCTTGGCATCATAGAAATTTAAACTAAATTTCCATTATCAGGCATGCAACTTCTTGTAAATTCAGTAAATTTATTGAAGGCAGTCTGAGTCAAATTTAGAGTTGACTTCATATTAAGCAATTGTACACGAACAGATAATTTGGATTGCTTAGTACACCGATCCTATAAAAACTCCTTTACAACTTTCAATAATTTATAAAATTTATCTGCCTTTATATTTGGAAGTTCCTCTGCTACCAAAGGACTAGAAACCATATCATTATAGTATATATCACCAACCCCCATTGCATGTAGAACTATATTCCTATATGAATTTTCTTCATAAACATCATTCACAACATGACTACACCCAACTGATGAAGATCCAACAATTATTGGTTCTGAAACATAAAACTCTCCATGTACAGTCCAATTTTCATAATCAGGCAAAAATCCTCTTGAAAATAGGCTCTTATAAACATCTTTTTCCACTAAAAACTTTTGATTTTTGCACCTAACACAAGGACATCTAATTTTACCTCCATATACATTTTCATCAATTGAAAATGCAAAATTGATAAATCTTCATACACCCGCAACAAATTCTGGACAAATATGACCATCCCTACAACGGCGATACATCCATGATCAATCATCTATATTAATCTAATTAACATAATTAAAACCAACAAAATTTTAGAATATTATTTAATATATTCCTTAATCTATATTTAACACTTTATATAATAAATTATCAAAATAACTTCATTAATAACTTGCTCATAAGTTATAAAAGGGAAATATATGAAAACTTGCAATAAAAGAAAAGATAATAACATTGGAGTATTGCATGAAGTTGAAATATAATTAAGTAGTTGGAATTATGTGAAAGAGAAAAGATACTATGTTGTTTTGATTGTTCAATGGATTAGTAAAATTATGTGGGCAAAATAGCTAGCTAATTAATTAGGTACACCAAGCAACTACTCTATTTATTATTTCCCACCGTCATTTTTTTTCTTCAACATTAGTAATCTAGATTCTAATATTAAAAAAAATAATCGTTTGCATTGTCAAGTAATATTGTAGAAATGAAGTTTTCATGCAAACACATGACACAATTATTTTTTTAACAAACTATTAAATATTTATTTGATCAATAATTTATTACTTAAGATTATCACATTAAACAAAGAAATACTAATAAACTAAAATACGATTGTATGTCTATCTAATCTATGGTCGCTGAATTGCACAACACACAAAATAGCAACTTCTCTTTCAAAGAAGTGCAGTATAAACAATAAAAACACTTTGGAGACAGATTACACCATTATTAGCAAACAGACGCCAAGATTCATTGACAATGCAATTTTTCTATAAACCAAGTTATCTTTCATTCAACAATTTGAAATTAGAAAAAAAAAATGACCAAGAATAATAGTGTTAAGAAATTTAAAAAATAAATTAATAACATTACTTTAACTAGAAAAAAGATACATAGTAATAAATAAATACTAGAAGTAAATATAAAATTGCAACCTTTAATTTTAAATTTTTCTTTGATATGCTATAACAAGTATGAACTACAAATCATGTTATTTTGAGATTCAAAATTCAATAAGTGATATATTAATATTTAATATCAATTAGAATTACTATTGAGTAAAATGATTACAAATTTTTCCTTCCTTCCTTCCTCTGCTATCATATACAGTTATTAATACATGGTGAAGTTTCAAAGACAATAATTGAGCATAGATTTATATGGAAACAATGTTCATTCCGCAAGCCTACAAATTGTTTTCATTACATACAACTGTAATCAGAAAATTGAATTCCCAATTTCCTTTATTTGTTGAATTCCTAATTTCCTTTATTTGTTGAAACATGTAAATCACACTCTCTCTGCTCTGCTATGTTTAACACTACTAAACAAGAACAATTTCCTTTATTTCAAATTGTAATCATGAAATTAATGATTGTAACCATCAGTAAACTAAGTTGCCCTCTCTCTGCCCTGTTTATAGTATCATCAAGTACTGACCATCCAATGTTTATTTTCCTATTAAACACAAAGCCCAACCCCCCTTTCTATGTATATTTGTTTTCCATTACATCGACCTCACCCAGTTAATGAATTTAAAATGAAATACATTATTTATTTGTCATGTTTTAGACTTTTGTTAGCCGATAGAAATTACTAAGATAAAGAACATTACATTAAGAATTAGAAACATTAGCTTCTGATGACAACCATTTTTAACAAATAATTTGCAAAAGATCGAACAAAATTACTCTTCTCATCCATAAAATTAGTTAATAAAATAATATATATTCCCTCTAAATTACAAACACAATCTCTCAAATATGAATTTCTAATTATATCTGCTATTTTAATTTGTTGCACCATATTTGTTCCTTAAAAGATGAAATCCTTGGAAGCACAGCACTAGAGAAGAAGTTAAGAAAGTGACAGATAGGGTTATTGGAAAAGAACGCCTTAAAAGCACATATTCATAGAGAACAATATAAAAAAATGACAGAAAATAGGGTTTTTGAAAAAGAAAGAAAAGGACATACGGGGTTAAGGTTCTTTTGGAGAATGAAAGGTTTTTCTCTTGAGATTAATATATGCCTGTGTGAGGTTTTTTTTTTTTGCAATATACCAATTAATTATTAACACGTTATTATTGTTTTTTATATATATAAAAGTCAAATTCTAATCTTTTTTTCTTTATCAGCAACATATTTTTTCATTGAAAATTTTGTGCTACCATATTAGCAATGAAAAATTTGTTGTTGATTTTTAATATATTTTTTAACAACTGATTTTATGTTGTTAAATCCATTATTGATATTAAAATATAAATATATATATATATATATATATATATATATATATATATATATATATATATATATATATTCCATTACTAATCTGCTGCTGAATTTGCATCCAATACATAGACAAGGATTAGCCCTGCCATTCTCTTCGTCCTTGAAGAAAAAAACCGACCTGGAACCAAAGACCATTGACAATCGACATCACCATTGTCTACGTTTCTTCATCTCAAGAACAGGGGCAACAGAATATAAAACCAGAACCAAAGGAGACGTAAACCCAGAGAAAAACACCAACGGATGAAAACACAAAGACGAGAACCGACATTGACCATCGTGTTCACAGTCTTCGGCAACTAGTAACGAGTGAACAGGGGGAAGGAGACAAACACGGGAGAGCACGAATCGAAACAAAAAAAACACAGGGGGCAAGCAGGAGGATAGATAGAGATTATACAAAGAGAGGGAGAGAGGCAAAGAGAAACACACAGACAAAGAAGGAGAATAGGGAGAGAGACCGAGAGAGAAGAGACCGTGAGAAAAGAAAAAAGACCCAGAACACAAATAGCCAGGATAGCATATTTTCGTTACAGAGACCATACTCTAGCTTTATAAAAGCCAGAAAAAGCCACAGAGGAAAGAGTGACCATTGCCTTCACGATCTCTAGCACCAGAGACAGAAGACAAGAGAAAGAACAGAGGGCAGGAAAGCAAAGGTAGAAGGATGAATTTCAGTTTCCCAGCAACGAACGCCTTCACTGATCTTCGCCTAAAATGCTAGCACTCCAGCAGAGCAGGTAAGCTTTCTTTAGCTACGTAGAATTCGAATAAGGCTGGTACTGTGCTAATTACCTTCGCACTATGCACAGCATGCGTGAATAATTCACGCATGCGTGCCTTTCCCCAGCCGGGTTACTGGCTTGGCCAGTGATCGGCTGGGCTGGCAGGGTCTAGTCCAGTCTATATAGATTGAGTTGTGCCTAGCCTCACGTAAAAAAAATATATGTGTATATATAAAAAAATAAATTTATTTTATTGATTTATTTATTAATACTAGAATCAGAAATAAAAATATTAATTTAAATTTATTTTATTTCTCTATGTAAAAAAATAAAAAGTATATGCATACATAAAAATAAATTTATTTTATTTGTTTATTCACTGACATTAGAGTCATGAATAAAAATAATAATTTAAATTTATTTTATTTTATTATTTTTTTTAGCTACGCAATATTTATCAACGTCATAGTTGGAAGTATCCATAGTTGAATATTCACTGACGCCAAAATCAGGAATATTACAAGCAAACCATCATAGTATAGACCCATATATTTTTAGCAATTTAAGACAAAACCAGCAATGCAGCTTACCTCAAGTATGGTGTGCTAGGAGTGTTAATATCTTCTCTAGCCACAACCAGTCCCATACCATAGAATCTATGTTGACCAGTTATGGTTCCTAGTGACCATAATACTATGTGGCGACTCCTTAAACAAGACATTTCTCCATCAAAGAATAAGATGCCAAAAATATGTTCTTTTCGTTGATAAATTTTTAAGGTCGCCGTCAAGGTTGTTAAATCGTGATATAACTTATAAAATCATATAATTTTATAAGTTAATATATGCTTAATATGCAAAATTGCTTTAAAAACTTAAAAATTAATAAAATTGAGTTAAAATCAAGTGAAATCAGTAAAATCAAATGAAATCGCAAAGCATCACGATTTTGATACCGAATTTACGATTTCAACAAAAACATATACTGCACTGCAATAATGCTTCCTCCAGACCAATAATAGCATGCCATTTGTTCACACAAAAGATGTGCTACCAGCTACACCCCAAAGGGGATGACATGGCAGACTTCCTTGTCAAGCTCGATTCCCAATGGATCTTATAACTATTAATGATGGGTCGATAATAATATAAACAATTATCACTGAATAATTCATCTGCAAGCTCTTCTATTGCATTAACAATCTTTTTTAACAATATTCAATTTATTGCAATCTAGCTTATATTTTGACGTGACAATTTTATCCAATGTAACAACTCGATTATGATTCAGACTTATATATAACTAAATAGGTGGCATGAATTATGTTGTTTATGTTGTGAATTGTATTTTTTTAATTTAAAAAAAATAGAATAGTTTTATAATTAGAACTGTTTAAAAAATTTTAAAAAAAATATCAATTCACATAAAAAAGATTATTAACTAAAAATAATGAACCAGAATCTTAGGATGATTTTTTTTTCTATATTAGAACAACAACGTATTAGATCAATCTAGGTTTTGTAATCAGATACGTGAAATCCGTGATTTGAATTATGAATCTATCGTGTTTGATTTTCTTTAGACTATTTTTATTTAATTATATAATATGTGAGCTAGATGATGGAATTAACTTGGTTTAATTACTTTGTTTTTGTTGAATTTTTTTTTTAACCATGTATTTTAAGGTGCTTGAACTATATATGAATTTCTATTTGAACCATGTATTTTAAGACGCTTGAACTATGTATGAAAAAAAATTCTTACGATTTTACAATTCGTTTTTACGATTCGAGTTTATTTTACATTTTCCGTGTCGTGTCAAAAATGCGTTTTTGACAACTTTGGCCGTCGTGATGTCGGGTGCGACAGGTGCGATAAAGGGCAAAATATGCTTTTAATGAATTTCATATTTTGGTATATTTATTGGAGTATAGCATTATACTTTTAATGAAAGATCAAAAACATGAGTAAAAAATATGGTCATTTCTTTGAAAATTCCAAAAAAAGACTAAATATCTACACACTCATAAATCTAGGAGTTGTTTAGGACATAATCGTAAAAATTAAAGGAAATCTCTAGGTAAAGAACTATATGAATATTATTATCTTGGTTTACATAAAAGGCTGAATAACTCAAGACATCGTGTTCACTATTTAGGTAAGTAAATCTGATACTATTTCACTAAGGAAGGTTCAAAGGCAAAAGCTACTAATCCTAATATAGTAATCCACCATATCAATATTTCTTTGCAAATCTTCAAATCTTTTATACCAGTCAGATAAATTTCATGCATGTGAGAGAATATTGGAAATTTTTCATCTTAAAACATATTTAATAGGCACATTTGAGGCTAAATTAAAAGTGGGATCCACTCACTTTTAGGGTTAAAAGTACCATATATGAAAAAATTATGAAACTTAATCCACAACAAATAAAATATTAAATGATAAAATCAAGAAAAAATAAATAAATAACACAAGAGGGTATAAAATAAAATAAAAATGATAATTAAAAGAATAAGGATGGAAATCAAAATAAAAAATAAATTAGAGAGCAATATAAATTTTTTTGTTGGAGGGTTAAATTAAAAGGACAAATAACTTTAACAAAAGGGGGAAAAACTAAAGGATGAGGACCAAATTGAAAAAAAAAAATACACCATAAATTTAGATTGAAGGAGTCAAGGAAAAAAAATCAAAACAGTGAGGATCGAATTGAAAAAAATAAAATATGACAAATTGAAATTGAAGAATTAAATTGAAAAAAAAAACTTTTATAAAAGGGTAAAAAATATATAAATCAAAACAATAAGAATTGAAATTAAAATGCCAAAAAAAAAGAGGACAAACCTGCGTTTTTTAGTGAAGGAGAGAGAAATGGAACAAAAGGTTCTTTGGCGACCAACCACCATATCGTCACCAACACACGTCATACTAGGAGGAAGAGAACTTTGTGGCGCATTTAACAAAATGATAAAGGGGCTAGTTCTATCTCTGGAAGGTGCTGCACGTTCTACCCAAAAAATATGGGTGTCTTCCACTAGCTGACGAGTTGTAAGCACACTCTAACAATTTTATTGATCAAAGAAATGATAATTTAGGCTAAGATGACCAAATTACCTCTATATTTATGAGATTAACCACAAAAACTGCGTGAAAAGACCAAAAAGCCATGGGTCTATGGTTCATTTTTCTTTGATTGCAAAGGCAAAGTTGACCTTTTATTTTATTTTAAAAAGTAAAAGACCTAAATACCCTTGGTCAACACCTTTATTTTCTTTTTAATTAGGAGTAATTAAGTTTTTTTACTATTTAAAAATTATGAAAAAGACATGTATATCCTTGTTCAATCTTTAAATGACTAATAAATCGTGTAAAAAGATTAAAATACCCCTAACTCAAAGGCTATTGGTTTTTTTAGAAGGGTAAAACTATAAATCCTGTAGTGAATAGTGAAATGTGTGTGAGTGTACAATCAATATGATTGGTGTTTTTAGTTGTTTTGTTATATTTTTTTGATACTTTATAAGATTATTATTATTTTTTTAAATCCCCCCATTTAATTTGAAATCAAATTAATTTTCCTATATTCAATTCAAACAAGCACTATCCATAAAGCACGAAATAGGAGTAAAAAAATAATGAAAACTCAACTCAAGCTAAATAGAAATATTATGTTTGTTTGTTTGATTAATTTATTAACCAAATAAATATATTCAATTTAATTTGTTTTTGTCAATAATCCAAGTGGCAAATGGATATGCTTTGCAAGAAAACCAAATCGATATTTTCATTCTAATTTGTATTTTTCAATAGTTCATATATAGGTATGCTTTACAAAAAAAAAAACCTTAGATTATGAGTTAATATATATACTGAATACCCGGTGACATTAGAAGAATATAATGATGCTAATTATATATCTAATACTAAAGATTTAAATATGACTTCACACTCGTTGGAGTAGTTGTATCTTGAAAATCCTTTAAGCAAACATATATCACAATGTCCATAATGAGATCAGGGTTTATTACTCTTCATAGTGTTAAAGAGGAAGCCAAATGGCTTTGAAACTTCTTAAAGGATATTCTATGTTGGCAAAAACTAGTGCCTGCAGTTTGTATCCATTGTTATAGTCAGTTTGCAATTGGAATGACACAAAATAATATATAATAATAAGTCTATAGATATAATATTGTTAAACACTTTTTCTTAAATAAAATTATTTTTATTGATTATATAAAGTTAAGAAAAAAAATTAGGATTCGCTAAGAAGATTTTTGACGAGATAGCTTGTGTATAATTTAATCAAAGGGAATGAACTTAAAACCTTTAAAAACAAAAACAAAATGTAATGATGATAAACCTACCTGGTTGATTGGAGATTCTAAAATCTAGGTTTTAAAAAAAAACTAAATTATATAACATTCTTGATAGCAGTTGCAAACTAATTAATTTCATAAAAAGGTGTTAATTGTAGAGTGATAAAAGGCAAAACATGCTCTTAATGACTTTCATATTTTGGTATACTAAGTGAAGTATAACATTATAATCTTAATAAAATGTCAAATATATAGGTGAGAAATATGATTGTTTCTTTTAGAATTTGAAAAAGACTGAATTATCTACGATACTCATAAATCTAGAAGTTGTTTAATGCTAAAATGAACATAACTGTGAGAACCAAAGAAAATCTTAAGGTAGAGAACTATATAAATATTATTATCTTAATTTACATAAAAGTCTAAATAGCTTAAGATATCGCGTTTACTATTTGGCTAAGTAAATTTAATACTATTTCAATAAAAAAAGTTCAAAGTCAAGAGTTATTAATCCTAATATGGTAATCCATTAAATCATTATCTCTTTACAAATCTTCAAATCTTTTATACTTATCAAATAATTTTTAGTCATGGGAGAGTGTTGAAAAAAATTATTTTAAAACATATTTAATAGACATATTTGAAGCTAAATTAAAAGTGAGATCTACTCATTTTTAAGATTAAAACTTAAATTTATTTTTCAATGTAATCTCTATAACATAAAAACATTAACAATATTAAAATAAATTATTGTAAATAAAAAACTAATCTTAAGAAATCATTAGTTGACATCTTTACGTGAAATCTAAAAATTTTATCTCATAAAAAAAAGAAACAAGATTTTCATATTGTTTATATAGTGGGAAGATAAAGAATTGAAATTGGATCCAAAGAGCACCCAAATTTTTAGAGGAGAGAGGATCTAATTGAAAAGAAAAAAAAATGATGACTAATTAAAAAAAACTAAAACTTGAGAGACTAAAAACAAAAATTTACATGCCAAATAATGCTATGAATAGAAAATATGAGAGGCCGAATACGAAATTCATATTAAAAGATGATGTGTTTTAGTTTCTTTGTTAATTAATTTTAATGTTTATACTTGTTTCTAAGGTTAATCTTATATTCTAAACATAAGGATCCACCTTAATTTTTTAAAAGGTCTTGAAAACCTATTTTCTCAAAAAAAAAAAAATTCTTAATAAATGTAGTTAAGCATAACTATTAAACTCAACTAACTTGGTCTAATGGATTGACCCAATGACCCTGACTCAAAACTTGGTCCATGCCAAGGTTTTTTTTTTTTTTTTAACTAGGTGGATATTGACTTAATCAAATTCGGGTGACTCGTCGGATCAATTTACGATTCGACCAAACCCAAGTGAGATTGGATCAAGTCAACCTACAATTCAACCAAACTCGAGTAAGTCTTGATCAGGTCAATTTCAAGATTTTGTTTTTAAAGTATTATCTATTATGATGTCGTTTTAATTAAAAAATAAAAATAATATTATTTTAAAATTAATTTGGTTTAACTCGTTTAACTCTCTGCTAAATATGAGTTTGATAACAATATAATAAAAGAGGGAAACTCCCTAATTGAAATGAAACTAAAAAAATAATGAAAAACTCAACTCAAACTAAAGAAAAATATTATGTTTGTTTGTTTGATTAAATTATTAACCAAATAAATATATTCAATTTAATTTATATTTATCAATAATCCAAATAGTAAATGGATATACTTTACAAGAAAACCACATCAT
>Ga0325414_1007448_pt1 | contig 11598 bp, 8 predicted proteins | sample PopdelMetagenome_8_FD_206183 | JGI IMG/M metagenome (GOLD analysis project Ga0325414, IMG submission 206183) | Populus deltoides microbial communities from Bellville, Georgia, United States - Leaf-PdKOR-R3 | ecosystem: Host-associated > Plants > Phyllosphere > Phylloplane/Leaf | place: USA... | reverse complement strand
AAATTATTCAATGCTAAAGATATATGCTTGTTTATTGACAAGATCTACCTTAAAGATTTTTTCTGACCAAGAAAAAATTTATTTGAGATTTTAGTTGCAACATTATGAGATTAAATGTAACATTCTCAATTATTATCATGAAGATTTATAAGTTTTATAAACAAATGTAAACTTAAAATTTCAATAAAATTTATGATGAAATTTTGACAGAATTTCTCTTATAATGAGAGGTCCCAAGTTATCGACTAAACTTGTTTCACATTCCAACACAATTTCATTTACCTAATCCAATCATCTTGGATCATTACCCCTATTAATCAATGTTTCTCAAACAACTTCATCCATACAAATATGTACAACAATTATATACATATATTTACTGAGTACAATGATTCCATATCCTTAAGAAACTAATATTAAATACAATATACATAAATGTTAGAGTTAATTTATGTTTACATGCTAAGCTAATTAATATTCCAGTTCAAAATGTATATTTGTGAATCTAGCCTATATAATCAAAATATGCAATTAAATAATTTACTACAATTATATTACATTTAAAAAAACTAAAATTGATAAGTGAATTAATATAGATTGTGTCTAAAATCATTGTGGTGTATATTAAATAATTTACTACAATTATATTACATTTAAAAAAACTAAAATTGATAAGTGAATTAATATAGATTGTGTCTAAAATCATTGTGGATTGCACTGTGTTGTTTTTCTTGGAACCACATGTTATTTATCTGCCAAGCTTTGATAATTTTTTTTTTTTGCTTCTCTAAGGTAATGCTTTTTAGAAATGATAAAATTATTTGATTTATCATTTTTAATTTGAGCATGTTTCCATTTATTGTTTCCCCCATTCATTTTAAATAAAATATTTGCAATACATGCCCCACAATTTACACTTCAAATATTCATTTCGTTAATATTAGCTTTGTTGTTTTTATCATTGCTCATAATATTTTTTTTTATTAATCATTTGCAGGACAATGGCTCTATCTATAAAAGAGATTAAAAAATACCACTTTTACCCTTCATTAAGAGCTAGGGCCTGTCGTGTTTGGATTGCTAAATTTAATGGCCAGCCAAGAAGTTTTAATTGTGTTTTTGCTGACAATCATGTAAAATTTATCATGAAAATATAACCACTAATGAATCTTATTTTCTATATATTTAACTGTTTGAATAATACATCTCGCTTCCAAAAAGTACGTTTATCTTTTATTGTATACATCTTTTATATGCAACTTTCATTTTTACATTGGTCTACAATAATTGATTATAATATATGTGCAACTTGTTTGGAATAATGCTTTCCCATAAACTAAAGACACCTTTCTTAACTTAGAAAATCTTCCTTAAAATTCATAGGCTTTATACCTAACAACCAATTTACACTTCGTAAGAAATATTAAGTCATAAAATCTCTTAATTTCATTATTAAAACCAATCTTTTGTCTTAATGTTCCTGTGGTGCCAATTCCTCGCTTCCAAGGTAAAAAAAACCCTTTTTTAAAATAATTTACAAAACCTTATTAATATTGCATTGAAAATTCTAATCCATTTGGTTGTTGACATGGTGAACAATTATTTTTTTCCATTCCAATATTAATCTTCTTTTTATATAGGGTGGAGCTATTCAATGTTTAGCTAAAGCAAGGGATCTCCCAACATTTGCAGCAACAATTATTGAAGGAAATCACTATGAAATCAAAGGATTTTATACTTATGAAAACAGAGCAGTAAACATAGTAGTTGCTGCCCATGATGCTATAATTGATCTCAAATCTAATACAAAAATTACAGCCACTGAACCTATTCAACCTTATGTTCCTAGATACTACTTCAAATTTATTGACTATGCAAATATTATCACCAATTAAAAAGGATCCAGAATTCTTACAGGTTTGCCATCTACTTCATTCATTTAGCATGTTATAAAACAATGCTATTATTTAATTCAATTTGACAAGATCACTTAAAAATATTCATTCCTATTTTTTAAGATGTCCTTGGAAGACTTAAAGCATTGTAACCACTCGAACAAGTTATGGTTCGTGGAAAGATGCTGGAAAATAAGAGAGAATTCATGCTTGAGAACATATGGTAAGTTCAAAAATAAAATGCAATTACTTCACTTCTGTCAAACTTATTGATCAAATTTGTTTTACTTTCTTTCCAAGTGGTGAGGAGCTTCACATAACTCTTTGGGGCGATAGTGCCCAAGACTTTGATGAACTCGCTCTTTGCAACCTACCATCTCCAATCATCATTGCGTTTGCTGGATTTCGTGTCACAGAATTTAAGGGTAATTTCAACTTCCATTTAATTTTTTTCTTAAAAAAAAATCTTTCAGATTTTTATTGTCATTCTAATCCAACTAATCCCCCTTTCATTTTATTAAAAAAAACTCTTTTGTTCACAAGGAAAACCAAATCTTAACAATACAGCTGCCTCTCTTTGGTACTTCAATCTAGACATACCAGAATGTTCAGTATATAAACATTTGTAAGTTATCCCAGCATCAATCATCTCTCTTATGCTTTACCATTCTCAATTTTTTTCTAACTAATTATTTTTTCATCATCGTTTTGAATCAATTGTGCGTTCAGCTTTGCACAACTATTTGTTGAAATCCAACAACTACCCTCATCCTCGAATGCTGTTTTATCAATAGAGGAACAAATCAAAGAAAATAGGAGAACAATACATGAGATTCTTTGCATGAACCTTATGAGCATAAGGTATTTTTTTTCACCCCTCTATTATTAACTTTGATAACATGCTTTAGCTTCTTCATATAATTAGTTTTTTAATTTCATTTAACGACACCCATATAACAAATATTTCCTTTATGCTACCAGCATTTGAGATTCACCTGTCAAGCTTTGATTGTTGACTTTGATTTTTCCAAGGGCTGGTGGTATCTAAGCTGTCCAAAATGCAACAAAAAACTTAGTTGGGGCAAAAACATTTACACATGCGTGGATCATAATGCTATTACCTCTTTTCCAGTTCCATGGTAACTCATCTAATTTCTCAACTAAGACAATATTAAGTTGTTAAATAAAAAAAATCAAACAATTCATGTTCCTCATATACATTATCATAAACTCCTTATTAATGAACATGTCATCAATTTTAGATCATAGGTTTCGCTTATAATGCATTGTTACTGATGGAGAAGATGTTGCTAATTTCCTTCTATTTGGGAAAACTGCTGAGAACTTTTTTGGATCATCAGCCTACCATTATGTTTGATAAAAAATTTATTGATCCTTCAGTTATTCCTCCTGCCATGGCAACAAAGTTAAACAAAAGCAAGATTTTTCAGCTTTGTTTTGATGCTTTCGGATCCACCACCAACAATAGATGTGAGATTATCATTACTAATATCTTTGATGACACCACAAATAAGAACATTCATCCTCTAGAGACACCACTTATAGAAGCTAAATCATCTACTACATCCAAGACATCTACTCTATTAAGCTCTACAAAACAGGTTCTTATAGGTCCATGTACTCCATAAAATACTATCACACAACTCAAGATTGCTTCTAATTCCTTGGAGACACCATCCTAGAACATATCACTAAACAAGGAAACAAGCTTGAATTATGAAGCACGACGTGCACTTGATTTTGAAGCTACAACACAACAACTTAGGCAAGTTTACCTTTCCTCACATACTTCTTTTACAATTTTTTTTATTTGTCTTTGACACATGCTAATTAGATGGTTTTTAACCTATGGTTCTTCTACCATGCATCTCTTTAACTCCTTGATTAAAATAGTCTTGAAGATCAATGTGGTAGTGCAATTGAAGCTGAAGGAAGCTTGGGAAACATAGCTACATCTGATACATTTGATCACTTACTTCCACCTTTGAAAAAACAATGAACAACATCCTCATCATCCTCAAAGGTTTGATTTTAAACCTCGCATTCTTTCATTACTTCTTATTATTATTTGTGATGCTATGCCTGCAACTTTTTACTCTTTTTTACATTACAAATCATTGTCCGAGGTATCCAACATGCCTTCCATGTGTTATTTATTTTCTGATTCTATTTGTCTTTTATTGTTTTACAATTACCTCTTTGTCTTCACTTGACAACATATAATAGATGTGCTATTCTCTTCTTTACATGCTAACGAAAATATTGGATACAATTCTTAAAAGGGAAAAAATCATTCCATAGCTATTTTATATATAAATATTAATAATTTTCTTTAAAACCAATGGATTAGTTAAAGATATATGTATATTAACAAGAATATGATATAAAAAAAACATAATTATTATAGTCAAATAAAGAAGAAACAATTGCAACTATAAATGTGCATATGTTACTTAAATTTAAAGGCATGAAAAATGTAATGAGAAATGCAACAAAAATGATTGTTTCCTTGGTGGACGCCATAAGACTTGAAATCAATAGAACTTTAAAGAAAGTTTTATAATGGCCATATAAACTGTACATATGGTAATGTGAAAAAAATAAGCATGCTAAATTTTTATTTTCTTGCGTCATCCACACATTTAACTTCATCTAATTCACAAATGCGAACAAAATTTTTAAATTTTTGTGGAGGCTATTTAACATGTCAAAAAAAAAAAGACATTAACTAAAGTATCAAATTATAGCGAAAGTTTTTTCTTTTATTATACAAATTATTTTTCCATGTTATTTTATGTTCCACATGCCTGCAACACACACCTTTCACACATCCTTTCTTTTTTTTAACACAATTTATTTCATTGTCTTTCCATCGCAGGAGAACTAGCAATTTCTCTAATAATGACTTGGATTTGGGTTTCTACAACAAGAAGATAACTGCTACCTTTGCAATTTTGATATAATTTGCAAACAACACTATTCTTTAAATGCCCAACAATCTAGCAACTTATTTGCACTTTTGCTATTGTTTATAACTTTATCTATATTATCAAACCTTTAATACTAGACTTGCCTACAATTCTCTTTATCATTACCTAGCAATCTCTTTTTTTTTTTTTCCATGGATGTTATTTTTGTTCCAGCAAAAAATATTGCACCTCCATACACGCAACCTAAAAGCACCCAATACCCTGGGCACCTAAGTTTGCCTAGGTGTGCTGAACATCACCTGGAGTTTGCAAAGCCCCTAGACAAGTTTAATAATATTATTAATATGATAAATATTATTATTTGTATTATATTGTTATTATTTTTATTATAGTTAATATACTAATTAATAATTTTTTTTTAAATATTATTAATCTTGAATTAAAAACAACCATTTGATTTGAAAGATAAAATTACAAATTATTGTTGTTATTATTGTTATTGTTGTTGTTGTTGTTGTTGTTGTTGTTATTATCATTAATAGATTTGAAATAAAATATTATTACTACTAAAGAAAAACCATATATTTAATTTGAAGGATATAATAATAATAATAATAATAATAATAATAATAATTATTATTATTATTATTATTATTATTATTATTATTATTATTAAATTTGAAATAAAATATTATTACTACCAAAGAAGAACCATAGATTTAATTTGAAGAATAAAATCATCATCATCATCATTAATAAATTTGAAAAAAAATTATTACGCAACCTTGAATTTGGCCAACTACCAAGTCCAAGTACCTTGGACTTCACTGCCTGCCAAGCCCAAGTGTAATGGGTTTAGCAAGTGTGCTAAATCTACGATACCTTAGACTTCATCGTTTGCCAAGTCCAGGAGCCCCTTAAACTTGGCCAACAATCAAGTGCAAGTATCGACTTGGAGTCCAAGTACACTAGGACTTGGAGTTCAAGTGTAGTGAGTTCAGCATGAGTGCTGCATCTATGCTACCTTAGACTTCGGCACCTATCAAGTCTAGGTACCTTAGACTTCGTTGTTTGTCAAGTCCAGGAGTCCTTTGGACTTGGCTAGCAGCCAAGTCCAAGTACTGTGGACTTGGAGTCCAAGTGTAGTGGATCCGGCAAGCGTGCTGGATCCACCCTGCCTTGGATTTGGTCCCTTCAAAGTCCAAGTTCTTAGTCTAGGTGCCTGCTAAGTCCAAGTGTAACTTGGACATGGACACCTACCAAGTCCAGTTAACTTGGACTTGACCGCTGCCAAGTTTAAGAGTAGTGGTTTCGGCGTTGCAGTTAGACTCAACTCTTTTGGATCTTAGATTTTTTTGATATTTTTATGAGAATAAAAGCCGCGGGCCACCTAACTAGTATATATATAGTCAATCTAAAATATACCAATACCAATGTCTATCATTGTTATCCTTAGTCTCCTAATTCCGGGAGCAATAAGTCAAATATTGAATAATGTCGATATCAATAAATTATATTGAAATTGTTGGTCTTTTAATTCCAGAAGTGACAAGTTAAATCTTGAATAATGCTGATATCAATAAACTATATTGATATCATTAGTCTCCCGATTCTGGGAGCAATAAGTCAAATCTCAAATAATGTCGATATGAAAAAGTTATATTGATATCATTAGTCTTTCAATTTCATGAACGGCTAATCAAATCTCAATTAATGTTAATATCAATAAACTCTATTGATATCATTAGTCTCCAAATCCCAGGAATAACTAATTAAATCTCAATTAATGTCGATATCAATAAACTCTATTAATATCATTAGTCTTCCAATTTTGAGAATGACTAATCAACTCAATTAATATTGATATCAATAAACTCTATTGATATCATTAGTCTTTCAATTATGGGAACGACTAATCAAGTTCAGAAAGTGTCGCTATTAATAAATTATATTAATATCATTAGTCTTCCAGTTTCAGGAATGACTAATCAAGTTTAGAAAGTACCAATATCAATAAATTATATTGATATCATTAGTCTTTCAGTTTCAGGAATGACTAATCAAGTTTGGATCTTATTCAATTCCTTTTTTTTTCTTTTATTTCTTTCATCATCTCGGAATCAAATTTCTATCAATATCAAATACAATTATAATAAATTTGCATATTATAATTAAACAATGCCTTAAATAATTATGCTATAGGTTAGGAACCTACCTATAATGTGTGATGTCCAAACTCCTACTCCAGATTGTGGCCTACTTTGTGAGGTCCAAACCCATGTGTATAGGACGGGCTCAGACCCAGCCCAACCTAATGTGTGTGGTCAGGCAGATGGCCTTACAAACCCTTTTTGTTCTTCTTCTTCTTCTTTATTTTTTTGGTATAAGTGAGTTAGACCTAGGACAAGCATACCGGGTGAGCTTAAATCCACTCAATATAACTTGGTTATTGGTCTAGCTTAGTGATCAAATTGATAGCCTCCACAGAACGTGAATTATTTCACGTTCTGTATGCTTGTTGTAACAATAAATTAAAGAAGATAGGAGAAGGAAAGTTACCTAGGTTGGATAGGGCGTTGCTTGCTGGTAGAGCTTCAGTCGTGGTTTGGTGTAGGTGAGGCTGGTGGCTGAGAAGGAACTATTGTTGCTATGATAAGAGATGAAGACCTCTAGTGCTAGCCTTAATTTGCTGGAGTTGAAGGCGTCAATCTGATGTTGAAACCAACTTGCCAATGTGTTAATGAGCTGGTTGAGTCCTTGTTGCCCACGAGAGTTTGCTGCTACTCAAGAGAACTCTGTTACGGTTGGGATTGCTAAACAAATGTTGAGGGAATGTTGCACCATTGTTGCTGTTGTGAGTTAGTGGAGAAGATGAAAACGTGGCTGTGATGATTCTTAATAGGGTCTCTTATCATTATTATTATTTTTTTTGCTGGAATAGGGAGTTGTAGTTTTTGGCTGGAACAAGAGAGTTGGTAGTTGTTTTACCAATGTGTTTTTTGGTATCTAGCTACCCCCTTTTTTGAACTAATAAGCTCTTATTTATTGATGGATCCTTAGAGGGATATTAGCTCTCCTCTTGGTTTAAATCTTCTGATCAATCTTTGCAAACTAACAAACTTTGTACCCTTTCATCAGGCTATCAAAGGTCGACTGAGTCAGGGGTTTTGGACGTTCAATGCAGCAGATCACAGGCGACAATCCAGAAGGAACCATGCTAGGGACATAATATAACTTCTGGTATACTAGAGGAGCGTCTCCTTTTGTCTTAGCTGAGGCATGACAGTGCATTTAATGGCTCTATAAAAGGGTCTCCAGCCAACTTTTTCGTGGGAGAAATGAAGGAGAAAATGAACAGTGGTGCCAAAACAGCACAATTTTGTCAATTTTAATTCATTCCTTCTTTATTTGTGATGTAGTCCCTAATCATTCAATTTTTTTTGAATTCAGGTAATTTAGGTTAATTTCTAAAAATTCCTTTCGATTAAGTCCCTGGTCATGTTAGTTTCGACCCTCAATTATCAATGCCTTCTACAATATCGCCCTTGGTCTCAAACTTTTTTAATTTGGTCCTTAATTAAGCCTCAAACTTTTAATTTCTTCAATTCCACCCCCATTTGCAACCTAAACTGGGTCCTCAAATTCATATGCCTTTTGCAAAATGATCATTGGTCTCGAATTTGATTTTCCTGCAATTTTATCCCCGATTTCACCTAAATGAGTTTGGAAAATTTAAATCTGGTCCTCTAAAATTTCAATATTCTCAATTAAGCCCAAATTAAGCTTTCAAATTATTTTTTCACCAATTAAGTCCCTAATAAAATTAATTTGACATATTAAAAGCTCATTTAAGTCCTCACACTTAATTAATTCTTTTAGTTTGACCCAAATTAATTCTTAAATTGAATTAAACCTTTAATTAGACCTGTGATTAAAAATTATTTTTTATACAAATTCATCCGATAATCATTTAATTTAACCTTGATTTTTGCATTGTCTTTCAATCTTGAGTATAATTGGATTCCTGATGTTGTCCAAAATCTTAGTTTGGTTTCTCAATGTGTTTAAAACCCTTATCAATTTATTCTAACCAAGTTGTTAGTCTTTCATTTTTTGTTGTTTTTATTTTTTCATTTTTTGTTGTTTTTAATTTTAAAAGAAAAAAACAATTTTAGGGGAAACCCAAAATTAGGTTATGAAATATATGGTGAGTTCTAATTTGAGCGAAAGTTCAAGTGACCATCATTGGACATAAGTCACACTTGCCACCTGAATCTCTTTATTTAATCCTAAAGAGGGATAAGCTCGGGTCCAGAGATTTTATTGATTTTTATGAAGTGTGTGAAAACTTTAAAAAATAAAATTCATGCACATTCAAACCAACATATTAAAATTAATGGATAAATAAAATTAACATATAAAATTAAATAACATAAATGAAATAAAAATAAATGCTCAATAATAAATGGCAATAAAGACATTAAAAGAGAAAACACATGTATATAGGCTTGACCCTAGTCCTTAGTGAAGTCATCATGCTATCGCACTTAGCACAATGTTTGGACTTTCAAAATAAAAGGGAAATTGGAAAAGAAAAGAAGAAGAAGAGGAGGATTTGCCACCTAGTAATTAAAGAAAACTAAGAATCCTAAAATAAACATTGATTTATAGATTCAGATAAGGGGTTGATTATATTTAAGAGAAGATAAACATCACCTTTACCATATCCTTTCAAACAAAATGTTACCTTTATTATATGTTTTCTCTTAAATTGCATTTATTTAATGGTCTAAATTATTTTTTGATCTTATTTACAATTTATTTCTAATGTCTTTTGTGAAAAATTCAACACCTATTCCTAAAAATATGAGATTCATCGATTAGACAATTTACAAAAAAATGATGTCCATACCTAAATGTAGAAGACTCATCGATCATCTTATTCATAATATTAGATGTTTATCCATAAAAATAGGAGACTTTTCAATTAGGCCATTAAAAAAAAAAATTTGATGCTTGTCCCTGAAAGTAGAAGACTTGTCGATTAGGCCATTTAAAAAATATGATGTCCATCCTTAAAAATTAGAGACTCATTGATTAGGCTATTCACAAAATATTTAACGTTCGTTCCTAAAATAAGAGACTCGTCGATTATACCATTAATGAAATTTGACTTTCATTCTTAAAAATAAAGGAATTATCAAATTAAACCATTCAAAAAGTTTGATGTCCATCCCTAAAAATAGAAAACTCATCGATTAGACCATTAACAAAAAAATGATGTTTGTTCTTAAAAATATGAGACTTGTGGACATAATTTTTATTCTTGTTTGAGAAATAAATATTTACACATTCATGCATACAAAAAAAAAAAAAACACGCCTTTATGAAAATGATGTTGTAGAGCTTAACAGTTTTCATTGAATCTTGTAGATAGGGCTTAATACTCTCATCTTCTTTTTTAGCAATGATAAACAATGTTGTAGAGCTTTTCTTCATCGAAATGCTCATGCAAAAATGGTCTATGAGATACACACATGGATCATCAAAACTAAGGATAAAATTAGGGTTTAAGTTATGGTATCAGGTTTGGGCCATCTGCTAGAAGTTTATTGGCATAATCTTACATATAACATTAAAGTTCTACAATATTAACTCACTACCAGAAAATCAGAGAAAATCAACGAAATTATCGACGAAATTTTTCCATCTCAATATCTGTCGCTATATACCGACGACATAGATCCGTCGGCGAAACGGTTGGTATATACTGACGGAAATATTTTGTCGATATATACCAACCATTTTGCCGAGGGGTATATATTTTGTCTGGAAATATGCAACGACGTGGTGACGTTAGACGATTTTACCGACGAAATGACCGAGGGATTCAAACTGAGATAGCCGTACAGTGACGTGGCACTGTCACCGATAGAATCACTGATGGAATCATCGACGGAAGGAATCCGTTTGTGATTCCATCAGAAAAAACCATTATCGGTGATTCCATCGAAAAAAACCATTATATACCCACCCATCTGTCGACACTCTCTTCCTCTGTTTCTTCTTCTTCTTCTTTCCCATCCCACATCTCCCCTTCCAAATTGCAGCCAACCACCCATCCCAACTCTCCACTATTCTCAACACGAGCACTCAAGTTTCTTATATTTTGTACATGGTCACAATATCCGTTTCTTGTAGATTTTATCGTTTTTTTGTAAGCAAATCTATCCTTTTTAGTTTTAATATTTAATTGTGAATTTTATTGTTTTAGTATATGTATTTTGTTAACGTTTGTACTTGTTTAATTGTTATTTGTCAAAGAAACTTGTAGTATGAATATATAATTTTATAGTTGTTATAGTTTGTTTTAGATTTTGTCAAATTATATTTGTTTGTAAATTGTTGAAATTTTGTTTGAATTACACCGAATTAAATGTGTTGTGATGAAATAAATAATTAATAGCTTGTTTAACGAGTCTTATTTAATTGTTATCAATTCTATTTCGAAGTTGTGATTTCTGTAAATTTATATATGTATAAATTTGTATGTATGAACATTGATAGTTGATAATTGATAATGAATATTTAACATAAGTGTTGTTTTAGTTTGTTGGATAATGTCGGGGAAAACCAATATTTTTGTTATGTTTTATAGAGGTTCAATAGAAGTCATGGATGATCGTTCATGGATGTATCGGGACTCACCCCAAGGATTGCGGAGGATGGATTATTGTAACGGTGTCTAGGGT
>Ga0325414_1007447_pt1 | contig 11599 bp, 5 predicted proteins | sample PopdelMetagenome_8_FD_206183 | JGI IMG/M metagenome (GOLD analysis project Ga0325414, IMG submission 206183) | Populus deltoides microbial communities from Bellville, Georgia, United States - Leaf-PdKOR-R3 | ecosystem: Host-associated > Plants > Phyllosphere > Phylloplane/Leaf | place: USA... | reverse complement strand
ATCATTTTCTTGAGAAGTATTTGGTTCAACTGGTTGTTCAGAAATTTTTGGTAATGCTTGAACTTTCTAATCTACTAGAATGTTGTCAACAACTTGTGGAACTTCAACAATTGATTATTCAACACCAGTTTGTACTTGAGAATGTTGTGAAGAATAACCGATTTATCACTTGATATGGAAGGTTGTGATTCTGAATAATTTTTCTCAGAAACTATGTTCATGATTTGATCACTCCCATTGATCAAGTCATTTTTAAAAGACATTGCATTTTTTTTATTCCACACTATTGGTGTTGTGAGATGGACAATAAGATTTGTACCCTTTATACCTTTCAACATATCCAATGAAATATCTATTAATGGTTCATGGGTCTAGCTTATTTTCTTGTGGATTATAAATTCTTGTTTCAGACAGGCATCCCCAAACACGCACATGTCGTAAACTTGGTTTCCAACTTTTTAATAACTCAAATGGCATTTTTAGAACAACCTTGGTTGGAACTCGATTTAATATGTATAATGTTGTCTTAATGCTTCAGTCCACAAGGACTTAGGTAGATTAGAGTTGCTAAGCATGCTATGTATTATGCCCAATAATGTTTGTTTTTTTTTCTACTACACCATTATAATATGATGAACCAGACATGGTGTATTGGGCAACTATCTCATTCTCTTGAAAAAAACTTTGTGAATGGACCAGGTGTTTGTTCATCCTCTATGTATCTTCCATAATATTTCTCACCTTTATCTAATCTTACAATCTTAATTTGTTTCCTATATTTTTTTTCTTTACTTTAGTCTTAAAAATCTTAAAGGCATCTAATGCTTCATCCTTGGTAAGAAGCAAGTAAAGATACATGTATTGTGAATAATAATCTATAAAAGAGATGAAGTACTTATGATAATGTGAATCCATGTCTAGACTACATATATCATTATGAATGATTTCTAATATGTCTGAACTCCTATTGGCACCTTTTTTTAACTTGTTGGTTTGTTTTCCTTTAATAAAATCCACACAAGTTTTAAAATTAGTAAAAAGAAGATTACTAAGTATCTCATCATTTATTAATATCTTAATTCCCTATTTGGAGATATGTCTTAATCATCAGTGCTATAAAATAGAAGAATCCTCCTTAATAACACATCCTTTAATGTTAGTGTTGTTGCACGTGCGCGCGCAGCATGACAGGACATCGAGATCAAGGAGTAGCCATTTTGTTGTATGGTTCAAGGTCACTAAGAGACCTAGATGAACTAGTCTTATATGAAATTTTAAGGTAAGGACCTGGTTGTAATTAGAGAATGTATTAACATCCCGAGTGCACGTTACCTAAGGTAAGTTGCATTGTATGGTTTAGATATGGTTTAAAGATATTGATGGTTCGTCTATGTCTTAAAATAAAAATTTATGCTCATGAATAAATATAGTATTTTGAATTTATTATAGGCTTGTATACCCAAATAAATTCTTGTATGAAAAAAATCATTTAAGTGCTTTGACATGCTTCACCTATCATGGAAGACAAAAGAGTTTTCCACAATTCATATATCATGGTGAAAAATACTCCTAATTAAAATTGGTGAATATCCAAAAAAATTCTGAAAATTTCTAATCAATTCTTGATATTTAAATATCAGTCTACTCGTAGGTCTAATATTCATATCAGAATGTTGAACATTAATTCTAAAAAAAAATTAGGGTTTTTGAAATATTGGTAAAGTTCTCATGGATTCAATAAACTGCTTATTAAATCCAAAAATTCATGGAAAGATATTTTTGAACTTTTGTGTGTAGAAAAAAAAATGTTAAATCATACGATGTAAATTTTTATATTTTTTAAGCTAAAATATGATTTTATATTTTTTGAGAGACTTGGTCATATGCACACCAAATAAAACATATTTTTTTTGTATTTTTTTTAAATGAGAATGTTTTTTGAAATTTTGGAAGTTTTTTAGATTTTGATGAAAAACGAGTATTTTAATATCATGTTAACATCTTACAGTATAAGTCTATGACCTCAATATTAAATAAAATTGTTTAAAAAACATGCGAATGACCCATAAATAATTTTAATTTGGTCCTTGAAATTTTTTAGAATTTTTTCTGGAATTTTATTTAAGGTCTGTTTGGCAAAAAGAATATTTTTTATTCAAAGCAAAATTGTCAAAATAGATCTAAAGATGTGTTTGCCAAACAACCCCTTAGGTAAAAAATTCCTCAACAAAAAAAGTTATCAACCAAACAAAGTCTCAGTACCTGACCCTAAACAAAACCAATCGGGTTGACTAGAAAACACTAGTTCAACCTTGAACAAAACTGAACACCATTATTTGACCCGAAACTAAAGCAAAACAAACAATTAAACTAAAAACAAATCAAAACTAGAAAAAAAAACATAAAATTTCCTAACAAAAATAGATCAAACACCAAGAATATGAAGAACACGATAAATATTCAAACTGAAACCCAGCAAACACAAATCACAAACCAAACAAGTTTTCATGCAATCAAGGCCATAATTTTGTCTGTAATCATACGTGATCAAGAATCAAGCATCCATTTTCTTCAATTAACCCTCAAAAACCACAATTTGATCAAAATGTGTTTGGACAGTCGAAAGAATTCTAGAATCTAAATGCATGAATACATGTTATTGATGCATTTTAAACTTAGATTATTTGCTAAAAATGGAAAGCTAACATGTTTATGCCAAGAATTAACCCAAAACAACTCATAAATAAGAGATTAAGGCAAAGTTCATGCGAGAACATGAACCCATAATCTAGAAAATTTCCAGAAATTGAAGAACTAATGCCAAAGCCGATATATGGCCTTTTAGGCCTCTAAATACAGTGGTTTTGGTCCTCGCAAACTACATGACCAATACCCAGTATAGTTGAATCCAAAGAACTAACAAAAAACATCAAATGATCATAAATATGCATTAAATTCCAACTTCATAACTACAACCCCAATAACAGCCAACAAAAACATCAAATTTTGATTAAAAAATGATTCTTTAAACAATTGGAACTCAAACCATATTTATAAACTAAGAACATACACTAACAAGAAAAGAAAAGGCATTAAACACTCATTGCCACTTTTTGACAGAATCCAAAACTCTTCTATTTTATCAATATCAGTCACAAATATATTGTCTTAACACTTAGTAACATCAATAACAACTCCAAACAAGATTTAAATAATAAAAATAACATTTTTATCTATTAATCAAAATAAAACTAGAAAACATCATAACACTAAAACAAGTTAAAAAAACATCAAAAGAGGTTTAAACATTAAGAAAGTATGAATGGGCAGGCCACATCAACTTCACCCTTAAGTTTTTACATGGTTATACCTTCTTAAAGCTTGCTGACTATAAGCTACTATTTCTACTTCTTTTTTCCTTCATTCCTTCTTTCCCTTTCACTCCTTTTCTATCCAAAACTTACTAGACTTTTTATGTTAGGCTTTTGAACCTTTACAATAAGATTTATTAACAAACTATATCCCCATATTTTTCCTTTCTCTCTCTTTCTCCTCTGATTTCTAAGGGTATTTATAGAGTTTTTTTCTAGATTTTTTGGTGGATTCCCTTAAAAATTGATCAAAACTTAGCCCTTTGATCAAAGTGAGAGGGTTCTTGACAAAAGCTAATATCTAGAAGCTATTATATTAGGCTGGTTTTGCAATTGTGATTTTGGTTTCAGGGGTGCTTGGTGGTTTTGCTAGACTTAAAGGGTAATGAACTATTTTTGGCCTTTTGATCTTGAGATAGAGGCTTTAAAGCCATTAATACCTTTTGAGAAGTTTTAAATGTGAATACATGAAAAAATATATGGTTTTTTTTTAATATATGTTACAATGGAGGCTAACTGGGTTGATCACTTTTAAGGTGTCACCATAGCAACTCTGATGTAAACATAATAAAAAATACCTAAAGTTGGTAGAGGAGGTGCAAACCTTTTATTTAGATTCAACTTTGCTCAATTTGGAGGTTTGTAGCTTTACATTCATTCATTCGTTCAAAAGTGTCAAATCAATCAACCTAGAATTTAAAAATATAGGGAAGCTGATCAGGGACAAGATATTGAAGGCTTCTGTGGAAGAATTGAGGTGTAAATGTCTAATTTCATGGGCATGGGGTTATAGAGGAGGTATTTCTAAGTTGAATGGTGGTGGTTACAACCTTTAAGATGGTTAGAGATGCCACATTCATTCATTTGAATATGCTCACTTGATCATCCAAAATTACCAAGAAAGGAGATGAATAATGCATGAATAAAAATATCGTCTAGGTTAAACCCTAGAAATTAGAGTTTTTTAATTTGGGATTTGGCCAACTTTAATCTGGTCAATACTTTTCCAATTCTTTTTAATTACACTCATAATTGTCTTTCAACTTTTTATTGCATACAACTGCACCTTTGCCAGACTCAAATATCAGCCCTAGAATTCAGCGCCTTTTACAGACGAAACATTAGTTTGAATTTATTCAATTTCATCCTTAATTGACCACTTACAAGTTGGTCCTTAGTCTTGTGAATCTGAAATTAAGTCCTTAAATGGCCTCCGAACTTTTTTTTTCATGATTAAGCCCCTGATTTAACTAATTAAACCTTCTAAAGTTTAATTTCTAACCCCAAACTTCAATTTCTTCCAATTAACAGCCAAATTACTACAAAAACTGATTTTCCTTGCAAACAAGTCCTCAATAAAATTTAATTAAGCCTTTTAAAATTCTCATTGAATCCTAACCATCCAAATTTGTATTTCTTTACCCTAAATAAAAATGTTTTCACCAATGAGACCCTTTTTCAATCAAAATTGGGTTGTTCATTTTGCCGATCTTATACATTTTGGTCCTCAAACATTTCCACTTGTTATCTTTGTCCTCCACCACCAATCTTGGTCAATCTTCTAGGCTTTCTTCATATATGTCTTATTGTATTTTTTTTTATTATATAAGTGTGTGTGTGTTCAAAAATAGGTAACAACAAGTATGAACATGTATTAAACTATAAGTAACATTGTTTTGTAAACTAATGCAATAAAACCATTAGATAAAACACAATTTCCAACACAATCAAATATATAAAATAAACTAAAAGTTTCTGAAAATTTAATAGAATAACCAAAAGGTACAAGTCTTGAAATCAAGTTTCTAGAAAAACTTGGAACATAAAAAGTCATTTCCCACTCTAAAACAAAATCATTACTTAGAGTTAAATAACATGTTCCTATAACCTTCACATGTGAACATTTCTTGTTTCTCAAATATATGTTTTGTTCACTTCCGACTGGTTTTCTTAGGTTTTACACACCCTGCAAGGTATTTGAAATATGAATTGTAGAACCAGAATCAATCCACTATATGTTATAATTAACATCAACCATATTAGATTCATAACAAACAAATGAGATTGGAATACCTTTCTTTTCATGTTATTTCTGAAATTTAATGTATTCCTTCTTCATGTGTCATTCTTTTTAATAAAAGAAACATATGGATTCCTTCTTAATATCAACTTGAGGAGGCATTTTACCTTTTCCTTTTTATTGGCTGGAGTTTTGTCCTTCCTCTACGTTGCCAAGTTGCACTTTCTTCCAGTTCCATTACCAGCCTTCCTTCCTCTTGAACACACATGGTTATGAGTTTATTGAATGACCATGTGTCTTTATATGTTTTATACTATATGTTAAAGGGATCGTATTATTATAGAAGAGTATTCATAATATAGTGCACTAAAAAGGATTCTTACATCTGAACCTCAAGATTCTTCATTTAAGCCACAATATCTCCCACAATCTACATGATGTGCTCGCGCACATCTCTCATACTAGTGAGCCTCATGGATGAGTACTTCATGATTATAGTGCTTGCTAGTGCCTTATCTGAAATGATAAATTAATCATCAATTGCTTTTAACAAATCATGAATTTTCTCATATTGATCAACCAAAACACGTATACTAGTGGATATTCTAGTTTTTATGAACATCATATTAAAGCGATTAGATCGCTCTCATCGTTCATAAAGTGTAATATCCTCTAAAGTGTTGGTATTAGCATCTGTACGTTTTTATCTTTCCTAATTGTATAATCTATTTCCATACACCCTAAATGAAATATAATTCTTTCCTTTCATACTTTATAGTTATCACCCTTTAGATTGAGAATATCACAATGAATATAAGAGAAATTCGCAGGTTGTATAATTGTAAAAACAAATTTAAAGTGCATGCTCATGTCAAAATTGAGGAATAAACAAGATTTCATACCTTACCAATGTAATTCATGCTAAAATTGAATATAATGACATAAAAGTTGCACGTGGGCTAAATTTTTAATTCAAACATATTCAAACATACCGTATGATAAAATTATCTAATTATATACTTAATTCATAATTTTATGGGTATATATAATGAGAGTAATTTGATATTCTAACCTAAACCTTACAATAAGACTATCAAATTATGTAATTAATTTATAATTCCTATAGGTATATTATAAAAATAATTTGATATTTTATTCTAATCAACTATATAAATATAATGAAATATTCCTATGGGATAATATTTAAACTAAATTTTCAAGTCATAAATAAAATCAAGTTAATCATTGATTCAATTTGGGAATCAAGATTGCCCATAAAATTTCTTGGGAAGATAACATATGGCGGAATAAAAAAAAATAAATTGACCACTAAAAAAATTCCATAAAAATATATAATTAAGTAGATTAATTGATTTTTTTTAGCACAAAATTTTTTAGATAGATATATCAACATAAATATCATATCAAGGTAGATGTGTTATTACAGGTTCTGATATCAACTATTAGACTTGATAGATCTAAACATATTTCTAAAATAATTTGTATTTACATTTGAAGTGGAAAAATAAATAGATCAAAATCTACCTTATATCATTGATGAAAAACACTTAAGAATATTTTTTTTTTAGGTTTTAGTACTTTTAATCTTTGATACATTCAAATTTAATGATATATCTTTGTAGATAAAATTTAATAAATGTTTTGCTCACTTCTCACTGGTTTCCTTAGGTTTTGCGCACCTTGCAATGTATTTGAAATATGGATTGTAGAACTAGAATCAATCCACCATGTGTTATAATTAACATCAACCATATTAGATTCATAAGAAACAAATGAGATTGAAATACCTTATTTTCATGTTATTTTTGAAATTTAGTGTATTCTTCTTTATGTGTCTTTTTTTTTAATAAAAGAAACATGTGGATTCCTTTTTAATATCAACTTGAGGAGGCATTTACCTTCCTTTTGGATGGAGTTTTGTCCTTCCTCCGCGTTGCTGGCATTGCACTTTTTTCCAATTCCATTACCAGCCTCCCTTACTCTTGAACACACATGGTCATGAGTTTATTGATTGACCATTTGTCTTTATATGTTTTATACTAGATGTTAAAGGGTATGTATTATTGTGGGAGAGTATTCATAATATAGTGCACAAAAAAAAATTATGACATCTCAACCTCAAGATTCTTCATTTGAGCCACAATGTCTCTCATCTGCATGATATGCTCGCGCACATCTCTCATACTAGTGAGCCTCATAGATGAGAACTTCATGATTGGGGTGCTTGTTAGTACCTTATATGAAATGATGAATTAGTCATCAATTGCTTTTAGCAAATCACGAATTTTCTCATATTGATCAACCGAAACACGTATACCAGTGGATATTCTAGTTTTTATGAACATCATATTGAGGTGATTAGATCGCTCTCATCGTTCATAAAGTGTTATATCCTCTAAAGTGCTGGTATTAGCAACTGTAAGTGGTTTATCTTTTCTAATTGAATAATCTATGTCCATCCACCCTAAATGAAATGGAATTCTTTCTTTTCATACTTTATAGTTATCACCCTTTAGCTATATTGAGAATATCACAATGAATATAAGAGAAATTAGCAAGTTGTATAACTGCAAAAACAAATTTAAAGTGCATGCTCATGTCAAAATTGAGAAATAAACAAGATTTCATGCTTTACCAATTTATATAATTCATGCTAAAATTGAATATAATGACATACAAGTTGCATGTGGGCTAAATTTTTAATTCAAGCAAATATATCGTATCATAGAATTATCAAATTATGTACTTAATTCATAATTTTATGGGTACATATCATGAGAGTAATTTGATATTCTATCCTAAACCTTATAATAAGACTATCAAATTATGTAATTAATTTATAATTCCTGTGGGTTTATTATAAAAATAATTTGATATTTTATTCTAATTAATTATATAAATATAATGAAATATTCCTATGAGATAATATTTATTATATTTAGTATAATTAATTACAATTAATGTCTATAATTCTTTATGTGATCCTAACATAGCATAATATATAATTTTATGTAGTTAAAGATGTCATGGATAATCTCTAATTATTTAAAATTATATAGATCACTAAGTTAAGGCATAATTTTATATAGCATAAAATAATATGCTACCTTTTTTTAATCCATAAAAGAAGAACCAAATAAAATAAAAGTAAAGCCATGAAAATTAACCAAGTAAAAAAAACATCAAAGTGATAGCCACATGAATTATAATTAAATATCCTGAAGGAAAATAAAATGGATAGCCAAATCATTGAGTGGTTAGAAATCAATTTTTTTAATGATTTATAATCATACAAAGCATCATATTTTTTTGGCACATATAGTTTTTAATTTATTCCTACACTATTAGGCATGTTGATGGAAATTATTCTAGGCATCATATTCATGGCAATTATTGAAACTCGTTACATTATAAACTAAATTTTCAAGTCATAAATCAAATCAAGTAAATCATTGATAAAATATGACGGAACAAAAAAAATCAATTGACCACTAAAAATTTCATAACAAATACAATTAAAAAGATTAATTGATTTCTTGAAGCACAAAAATTTCTAAATAGATATATCAATATAGATATCATATCAAAGTAGATGTATTATTAGAAGCTTTGATACCAGACTTGATAAATCTAAAAATGTTTCTAAAATAATTTCTATTTAGATTTGAAGTGAAAAAATAAATAGATCAAAATCTACCTTATGTCATTGATGAAAAACACTTATGAATTTTTTTTTTTAGGTTTTGGTACTTTTAAGCTTTGATACATTCAAATTTAATGGTATATTTATGTAGATAAAAGTCTATATTTCAGTATATAAGCTTAGAAACCAAAAACCTTGGATTTAAACTCTTATTATTGATACAGCTATAATGCCATTAATTTATAAAATATTAATATGGGAGTCAATTTTATTGGATCAAATATTATATTAAAGTAATTGAAAAAATTGAATCGCACGTTAACACGGAAAAACACAACTTCAACATAACGATGTAACGAACAGAGGCAAAGAAAGCCAAAATAAACAAATAAAAGTAGAGAGAAGCCAACGGATGTAACGTGCAAGGAAGACATTGGGATATACTTATGTATTTGGATGTCCTAAGCTTTGGAACGTTATCCATCCACCTTGTCTTTCACAGCAAGCTCTATTTCTTTTACAACTTTGCGTAATTGGTAGCTGTTGCCTTTACTTTAATCAATTTCTTTGCAGAGTTGCTTGGGTGATCCCTCAGATACATGATTTCCCAGAATATATAAAAGAAAGCAGGAGGTGTGTACTCTTCATACAAACCCCATCTCTCTTTTCTTTTTTAAAATTAATATGGGTGTCCGAGCTAACTTGCATGCATCTCGACTAATTTCACGGATCCTGAAATTAACAATCATATAAGTTTCCAGTGACCCTAAAGTTTGTGAGATTCGAATCGATAACTTCTAAAAAAAAAATTTAAAATCTGACCAATTAAACTATACTTAGAAACTCATCCTTCCATTTAGAGGTGGTGTACTCTTTCTAAGAGATTTCAGGTTCGGAGTCAATTTCTTATAAAATAAAAAGAAACAACCACGATCTCTATGGGTACAGAGTGTCTCACGTTGACAAGAGTAACGATACCAACCAGCTGCATAAAAATATATATATTGTTTCCTATCCTGTGGATCTGTTTCTAGCTACATCATTTGTGTATAAGAACTGGTTACGTGACTTGTTCTTCATCACCAGTCGAGTTGTCTATTTTTATTTTCTTGAAAAAAAATTATATATCAGTATTTTTGTAGTTTAAAAACTCTAAATTCAAATAAAAAATCTTATGGAGGCATGTAATCAAATAATCAAAAATTATGTATGTGAATAAATATATAAATAAAAAGTTATTAACGATATCAAAAAATAGAACTTGAAAAATCGAGAGATAAGTATAAATCAAGATATTTAATATCGAAAGATGGACATTTCCCTGTTGTGTTTGCTAAATTTCTTTATTAAAATATATTTTTTTAAGCAAATGATAATAGAAATAGAGACATAAATTAAATTAATTGAATAAAATAAAAGGGAAAAAAATCATGCAATGCTACATATATTAGAAATATTTTTTGAAAATAAAAAAAAATATTTTCAAAAATAAAGTTCACCCATACAAAAGATTAAAAAAAAATTATAGGTAAATCAGAAAAAAATTTCAGATTTCAATGCATAAATAAAAAAATAATCGTCATTTAAAAGAGGACTTCAATCAAAATAAAAGAGAGAGGGAGAAGGGGTACTAATTTAAATATAAAAATAAAAAAATAAAAAAAGAAGAAGCAAATGTTAGGCATTGTTGGGCATAGCAAGCCAGGCTAGTTACTTGGCCCATTTTTTCAAGGCCCACATGTGGCCCTACTCTAACAGGCCTGCGCGATTGGGCCCTTAATTTTTTTTAATTTACAACTGGTTAGTCCTATTTTTGTAAAAAAAAAATCAGGGCTTAATTTTTTTTTTACTTTAAAATGTTTTTCCAACTCATTTTTTACCCAAAAAACCTATAAACACTGTATGAACCATGATAAACCCATCTATGACTTCAAAAAAATCGCTTAAAAAATCAAAATCACTTGAATTCAAAAATCAATCCGAGCTCGGATCTATTTTTTCACAAACTTTAAAGGTTAAAAAAAACACATAATATGAACTCTCCTCATTAAATAGAACAATTTAACACAAATATCGTCCTTTTTGGTGGCTTAAATCGGTATCAACGATACTTGTACCAAAATTCTCTTTCTATCACTTGAATTCGGCAACCTCTCTCAACTAGTGACTAAACAATAACAAAAAAAAAATTATAACAAAATTGAATTGAAAAAATATTGAGGTACTGAAATTGTATAATTCATATAATTTTTAATGTTCAAGTATCAAAGTGTATTTTTTATAGAAATTATAGCATGCCACCTATGTTTGATGTTTTTTTCATTTCAGTCCCTCTTTTTTTAATCATATATTTTTTTATAAGAAACCAAAATTAATTAGCTTTCAATTAAAATTAAATTATTAAAAATTATATATATAATTTTACATAACTTATCCACAATAATACATGAAAGAATGAATAATAAAGCCACGAAAAGGCATGCATTTTAGAATAATACGTAATTTGCTGGAGATTCCTTGGGTTGCATATAAAGACAGTAACAG
>Ga0325414_1007446_pt1 | contig 11599 bp, 6 predicted proteins | sample PopdelMetagenome_8_FD_206183 | JGI IMG/M metagenome (GOLD analysis project Ga0325414, IMG submission 206183) | Populus deltoides microbial communities from Bellville, Georgia, United States - Leaf-PdKOR-R3 | ecosystem: Host-associated > Plants > Phyllosphere > Phylloplane/Leaf | place: USA... | reverse complement strand
GGTGTGCCGTGTGCGTTGGGTTTTATTTGCTTCGGTCCACGAAAAAGACACCGGTTTGGGTCAAAACTACATGAGTGCCACTACATCTATTTGGTGGTCAATTTCATTGAAGACAGTCACAATTATTGTGGGATTGTAACAGTAATGGTGTCATAGTTACTGTAGTTTAAAGTTTTGAAAATATATTAAAATTAATTTGATTAGAAATATATTTAATTAGAAAAAAAAATACAAGATAATTCTATACGTAGATGCAAGAACTTGGTATAAATGCACACATCCAACAAGAATTAGCTTGGCAGTGTGGTTGTGATTGCTTTTCAAATAACTTTTCGTGCCGAAATGCATGCCAATGATTTTATTTTTTAAAAATTATTTTTAACATCAGCATATTAAAACGATCCAAAACATACCAAACATACATACAGTTTATAATAATAATCAAACAGTTTCTTAGAACAGAAATTAAATTATAAAAAATAGTGATCAATTCAACTGTTATAGTAAATGTAGTGTAGAGAATACAATTCCAGCATTTTTTATATATATATTTGGAGAATGATATAAGAATCAAATATTCTTGGGGGGCTAAATTTTAAGATTTGGTCGTCTTCTGGTGGAGGTTAAGAGGGAAGGCATTGAAATCCACGCGCTATAATTAAGATGTTGTTTATAATACTAATCAAGATTTGAATGGTTCCTAAAAGTCTGAAGCAAGTCCCAGTTGATTGCATGGAGAAGCACGTGGTTTACATAATGTTTTGTTGTCTGCATCGGTCGCTTCTGGGAAGCTGATTGGTGCCCATGATCTGTAGATGCATCAATCGACAAAAACAACCTTAATCCACTAATTTGGAAGCTGATTAACTTAATTAATATGATGGCTCGTGTGGAAGAAGCAGAAACATCTCAGAATCAGATGGGAGCGACAAATCATGTGGATTAGATTAAAGGATGATTCAGATCTTATATTATACAACCCATGTGCGAAAGAGGCGTTATCTTCATGAGTATGCATTCAGTTTCCTGACATATAATTACAAGCCAGCTTAATTAGTACATTTTATAATTATAATATAGTTTTTATATCTGGTTCTGCTCTTTTTTGGTCGGCAATCATGCTATAACTTAATGGCTCGTGGGCATGTGCAGGCAGTCAATGGATGCATTGGGATTGAAGACGCGATATATAATATATATATATATATATATATATTACATTATTTTTTTCGGTCGAATCATTTTTTTTTATAACATAGAAAATAGAAAAGAAGTTCAGTCAATGAAATTATGAGATATTAGGTAGGGATATCTTCTAGAATAATATATAAAAAAAATAACAAAGTTCAAGGTCCAATAATCTAACTTTAACTGATAAAATTAAAAAATATTAATTTTAAAAAAAATTAAAGAAAAAACCCGAGTCAATCCAGGATCACTCTACTAACCTGTTACCCATGATATAAGATCAAGATTAAAAAAATATATTTTTAAAAATAATGATCTGGAAAAAAGAATCGAAGTTAAATAAATAAATAAAATATTGAAAAAAAAACTTGAGTCACTCTGGGTTAACTTGACTAACCTGCGACCCAAGATAACCATATAGAAAAGAAAAAAAACATCAAAAATCAGAAAGGTCAAGATCCAATAGCCTAATGTCAAATGATGCAGTTATATATATATATATATATATATATCTCTAAAACAACTCAGGTTAACTTGACTAACCCGCAATAAAATGAAAAAATAAAAAAAAAAGTGCAATAAAAAAAATAAAGACCGAAATTGGATAAAAAAAACAAATGAAATTTTAAGGAATAAAATTGAAAGAAAAAAAAAACAAATTAAGAAAAGGATTAAAAATGAGCAATTAAAAGAATGAGGATGAAAATTAGAAAAAAAAAATAAATCAAATAAAAGTTTGAGGGACAAAATTGAAGAAGAAAAAAAGAAAATTGAAGAAGAAAAAAAGAACAAATCAAGAAAAGGATTAAAAACAACAATCAAATGAAAGAATATCATATTTGATATAAAACCAAATGGAAATGGATGAAATTTTTTTAAAAAAATCCAAGACAAACAAAGACCAATAAACAAGATGACCACAACTGAAATAAGAAATAAATAGGAGGACAACTCTGAATATTTGTTAACCTGGCTTGAATTTCAAGGAGATGAGAGAGAAAAGAGGGTAAGGAGAAAAAAATCTCACATTTGTCGAACTGTCATGAATTGCATTACATGAACTTTCCCATTAGGAGCACCACCACTAGACACTTTGGAAGACACGACAGTTGGACTTTTTTTGTCGTTGAAAGATGCCTCATGCGCCGTCTAAAGGGTGCAGATAGCATCTACTCACTAACGCGAGCTACGCATGCCCCATCTACTTTATTATTCTTATTTTTATTTGTTAAAATACTAATTTACCCCCAATTCAAATAGATTATAATAGAAAAACCATGATGAAAATACCAAAATACCCTTAACCTCTCCTTTTTTTTACAATGAAGTAATTTCTTATTTTAAAAAATGAAATGGCGCAAAAGCCCCTCTCATCCTTTAAATTTTTTTTATTTTTTAAGGGTATTTATGTCATCTCACTATGCAAAAAAAATTGATAAACCATTACCCCTGATTAATTTCATAAAACCAAATGAATCCCTTAGAAAAGACCATCTCACCTCGTATAAAGGCCATTTGTTTTATGTAATGAAGAGCAAAGATATCATTACATTGTAGCAATCCATGATTCAATATATCTTATCTTACAGTAAAATATTGATGGGGTTTAGTGTTTATTTTCTAATATATATATAAAGAAAAGACAAGTATAAACAACACATAATTCCCCTTGTCATCACATAAAATTTCTAATTTAAAATTTTATCATCAAATATTTTCTCATATTTCTTTCTATGAAGTTTACAGCTCCTTATATAAACTCAAAAAATTAACCTAAACAAAATAGAAAATAAAAGTCATACCTAGAAAGTAAAAAACCAATAAAAGTCCATAAAGCAAAAAACCAATAAAAGTTCTAAACAAACTAAATAAAAAAATACCCGAAAGGGAGCTTATGGGCTTAATTTGGCATCCTTTTGGATCTTGATTGATTATAGCATAGAGGTTTGAGCTTCTAAAATCTTCTAACAAAATTTGAGCACAATGTAATGGTTTGATAAGAAGTTATGGTTATTTCATCAGGGTGATTATTCTACACAACTCAAACATCTTTTTTAATTTAATCATATCTCATTAATTTATAAATATTCTTATAGGGCTATTCACATAGCTCAATTATGACAAATCCATAACGTACTAATCTGAACCACCTAAATCAATTAGGTCAGGAGGGTATGACATGTTGCCTGCATTAGATACATATATATACATTCAAATGATTTTAAAGTATTTAGTGAAATACTAGATTATTGGCTCGTGCTACGCTGCAGATCAAATTAATGTTTTTTAATGTAAAAAAAAAATTCAAGTGTCGCTAACGTGTTTTGTAATAAGGAATTCTTTTTAAACGTTTGAGGGTGGACCCGATATGATCCAGTCAACTTGATGGATCCAACAACAACCCAAATGACCGTTAAAAACATAGTTTGACTAAAACAATTTCAAGACATCCTTTTCTTTTAATATTAAGATGGAAACATATTGGATCAACTTATATCAACTCGAATTAACTTGTCAAATCTACGACCCATATCGTGAGACTGAGATAAACTCATAGAAAGAAAATCAAAACAAATTATGAAACTCAATTCTCAATTAACTCAATATTAAAGGATGAAATTGAAAAAAAATCAATTAAAAAAAGTCCCAAGAACAAGAAACTTGAGTTAAGTTGTCAAGCCCACAATAAAGGTCATGTAACTGGATAAATTCATAGAAAACAAATTGAAAAAATTATAAAGCCTAATTCTAAGTCAACCAAATGTTGAAAGATAAAATTAAAAGAAAAAACAAAAAAGCGACCTAAGTCAACTTATGTTAAGCCACCAAACTCATGACACGAGTAATAAGACCAAACAAATCACATAAAAAGTAAACTGAAATTTTTTTGTGAAGTCTAATGTCAAATCAATTAAATATTAAATGATAAAATTAAAAAAAAAATCAACAAAAAAAGATAAAAAAAATATCCGAATTAATCTGTCAAACCCTTTGACTTAAGTGATGAGGTCGAGTAAGAAAGTCTAATATTAAAAGATGAGATTGAAAAGAAAAACAAAACCTTAAAAAATTTTAAAAAATAAGAAAAACTTGGGTAACAAGACCGAAATAACCTCATAGAAAACAAACAAAAAAAACACATGAGTTAATTCGTCAAACCCGTGAACCGAATAATTCGATTAAGTTAAGAAAATCTAATATTAAAAAAAACCAAGTAAACATTGCTTTTGTGAGGAGGGGAATAGTAAGTTTCCCCTCCTCATTTAGTTTTTTTTAATTAGTAATTAATGTGGTGCAAACATCAAATAAAACCCATATTATGATGTTCAAAAATCTATGTTGAATTATAACATTAACAAAATAAAAATAAAATAACACAGATCCATACTATGAGTGAAGCACCAAATTATGGCAAGATTAATTTGGATTTTCTCAAGTTGAGAGACGAACATGATCATTTTGAGTTAAATAAAGCAATTGAAACCAAATATTAATGAAACAAATATTGAATTATATTATCCATAGCATAGCTTAGACTAGAAGGAGCTGAGCAGAGCTAAGAAATCTTAAAAATTATTTGTAATTTAAAAAATACATAAATTTCTTGTTGATTTGGAGAACATGATTTGTGTTCTAAAATATATTGATAATTGTTATACACGGGCGCGTGTTATGTCAAGAAAGTGTTCTAACCTGTTTATTTTTGTGTTTTAAAAATATTTTAAAAAAATTAAATTTTCTTATTTCAAATTAATTTTTGTATATATAGCTAATAAATGAGGTGATGATAATCATGCATGTATCTATTCACATGAGAGGGTGATGAATGAATGTGAAAAAAATAATCCAAATCATGAATGTTGTTATTTTGATGTTTGTAAGAAAATATTTGTAATTTAGAAAATATATAAATTTAGCTCACGAAACTCTTAACTTTCTCACCCTATCTACATGGAAACCTTTTATTTTCTTGCGAACAAGGTGAATATTAAAGAAAGTTGTTTTCTTGTGTAATTTCTATGCCTATTTATTTTCTATTTAACTATATTAGGAACATATATAAACGGAAACCTTTTTTCATTGTTTTTTTTTTAATAAGGCAACGTCTCAACTTTAGGTTATAATAAAATGTCTTCTCTTTCAAACCTAAACCATGTACTTTAGGCTACCACATATAAATCTCACTAGTTCTAAGTCTAATTCTATGATCTTTATTATTAACAAACATATCTTTATTTTTCATGTCTTTCATTGTAGCTAACTCGTTGAAATACAAAAAGGTTATTAAAAAACTAGAGAAATACTATGATTTTCTAGAAAAATAGATTTAGAAAAATAAAAACTAAAATTTCATATTCAAATGCAACATTTATCCATCCAGAAAACTAGTATTCTTGTCTTTCAAATTTAACTTGAGTTTTGAAAATATAATTTAGAGATTCTCTGTAATTTTTCTTTACTAATTATCCACTTTTTTCCACAAAAAAAAAAGACACGAGCAATGCGATTTTATATTCGAGCACTTTTTAGCAATGTGAAAGATTAAAGATATTTGTTTTCTATTTCTATATTTAGTTAGTATCATAAATTTATTTTTAATTATAAATCTAATATAAAGTCTTTGTTGAGTTAACAACATAATTTTTTTATGATACTTTTTAATTTGAATAAAATAAAATTAATATTTTACAATTAGATTATCAAAAATACGAAATATTAAGATGAATTTTATAAAATATGGTTTTCATTTTTTTTAATGAAAAATAGGTGCAATCTTGAAGTATTACTTGTTTTTTTTATTGGAAAATTTTGCCTTCATTTCAATAAATAAACATATTTTCCAATTCAGAAAAAGAAAAATTTTAAACCTATATGGAAGTGTGGGGCATGAAAATCATTACATTGTATTTCATGTCATATGAGAACTCATAAGGATTAATAGTCCATGATACATGGTAGTGTTGGTGGTGGTGTCATTCCCATCATAATTCACAAGTGTATTAGGTGTTTTCAAGTGTTTCTTATCTCTGACATGATAACTTATTGACGTAGAGACAAATTATTTTCTTTAGAGTTGGAGAATTCCAAAATGAATATTTGAGGAAGCAATAAAAGGACTACCTTCAATGTGTTAGAGAATAATATAAATCATATCTTGGGACCTCAAGTAACAGCTTAAGCTATTGGTTGAGATGATTCTTTGACATAGTATTAAAGCCTTGATGACTAAGCGGTCATGAGTTCGAATCTCATCATCCTTATTTATTTGATAAAAATTAAGCACAAGGTAGTGTGGACTTGTGCAAGTTTCAAGCCCAAAGAGCTTTCACTTAAAGGATGTGTGTTAGAGAATAATATAAATCATATCTTGGGACCTCACCTAACAGCTTAAGCTATTGGGTTGAGATGATTCTTTAACGCAGTAGGCCACCTAACTAGGGCCTAGGTGTAAAAAATACTCTTTTGTGTAAGATACAGAGAGGTTGTTAAATCTGCTCCAAAATCATGACTCATAGAGTTTTACCCTTATTGGTTTAGTCATTAGAATAATAGGCCTTATTAGGATTGTGTGACGTGTCCCTACAACAATCATTCTCTATAATATGTCTAGTTATGAATTTAAGTCAGATACTTTTAAAAACATAGTTTTTGTTCGGTATCACGTTACCTAATTAGAAAGGTATTTTAATGATTTCTGTAAAGAGTGATATCGAAATAGTAGTTTGGAGGTTGTTTTATCTCCAAAGAAGTAATGTCTCGGCCTTAGGTAATCCAACGTGTTTATTTTCAAACTTAAACCATGTACTTGAGTTCTCATAAGCTATTATTTATTAATCGTAACATGCAAGTCTTATTCTAAATCTTTGGTCACCATTCTTGAGTTTAATATTAACAAATATATCTTTATCTTTCTTTTTAGGTAACTTGTTGAAATACAAAAGAGTTATTTAGAAATAAAGTAATACTTTAATTTTCTAGAAAACTTGCCTAAACAAATAAGAGTTGTAAGGTTAAGTAATTGGAATAGCTTTGAGAGAAGGACTTCTGAGTAGCCAAAAGTTCTAGTGAAATAGAATGTGTATCAAGTGTGGGCTTTAATGCTAAGTGTTCTAGTGTAATTTCAAGTTGTTTCCTTCAATGATGAGAAGTTTCTAGGATGAATATTTAAGAAAACATAGAAGGGCTACCTCTAGTGGGCTACCTAAATTGGATCAAGATTAAGAGACTACTCTTTTATATATGATACATGGAGAGTTGGAAAAATCTTCTCCTAGAACCTAATGCAATGAGTTCTACCTTTGTTAGTTTAGTCGTTGTGATAATAGGTCTATGAAACCTATCATTTTACAACCATCATTCCCTATAATATATTTAGTTATGAAATTAAATTAAATAATTTTAAAAAAATCAAAACTATCATTAGTAGATTTTTTTTTTTTGATTTCAATATCACGTGACTTGATGTTGTTATTAAACATACTAGAAATATCTTTTATTTTTATTTTTTGCAATAAGTGATATTGAAATAGTAGTTTGAAGATTGTTATTTCTCAAAAAAGACAACGTATTAGCTTTAGATAATCCAACATTATCTCTTTCAAACTTAAACCATGTATTTAAGTTCTCATAGGCTACTATATATAAATCATAAGTTGTAAGTTTTATTATGATTTTATCGTCATCATTCTTGAGTTTAATATTAATAAATATATCTTTATTCTTCATGTCTTCCTTTTTAGGTAACTCATTGAATTACAAAAAGATTATTTAGAAATAAAGTAATATTGATTGATAATTATTGATCATTAAAAGGTTGAGTAGTGCTAACATCAGTTGAGAAGTTACATCAGATCTAACAGGAAGCTTACCCTGAAAATAAACACCGCAACAAAAACAAATAACTTAACTAATTTAAACATGAAGTTTATATGGATATAGAAACAACTTTCATTTTTTATTTGAAGACCAAAATAACTAATAGGAGAATATATATATATATATATATATATATATATATATATATATATATATATTCAAAAGATAGAATTGAATATGGCCCCCACATTATCATTTACTCTTAATTGAATATTTGTTTTGATATATCAAATGCCATTAAGGATGGGAACAGAAAAGACAGAGTTTTTGCCTTTTTATTTACGTTAGTTTCTTCTAAATTACACATATTCATATAAAGAGAATAAAAAAGTTGTTTTCTACTTTAATCATTATATGTATTCTTCATGTCTGAAGTGAAACTAGAATACAACACTATTTGTTTCTTATTTAACCATATTAAAAACATATACAAACAAGAATATTTTTCATTGTTCTTCTTATAAATAGGGCAAGACCTCCATGTTTATCATAAGAAAATATCATGAGACCAACAAGAAAGAGAGAGAAATGAAAGGAGAAGAAAAGGCACATGTAGTTTATTTACCAATGCAATGACACTTACCAAGTCAAGAGTACCTTAACGTTATATTCTCCGTCCTTCACAATATCTAAATCTTATTAACCTATCTACGACCCTTCCCATTTTAAACCTTTCCTTTTTGCACCATAATTTTTATAGATCTCACATTATAGATGAGATAGGGAAGGCATACAAGAAAAATAGATTCTTTCAAGAATTATTTATGCAAAAGTCAGTAAATATGAGTTATACACTACTTAGACATGTTTATATTACTAAGCTATGTGTATTGTGTGAAAGATGTGTTCCTATAATAGCTATTATTTTCACATTATATTACTAGGTGCAACATGTTATATAAAGGCATAAGGATGGTTGGTCTTTATATTTTCTTAAGAATAGAATGTGTATTACACGTGGGCTTTGCTACCAAGTGTTCCTTATCTCTAACATATGACTTTCTATGCTTAGAGGCAAGTTATTTCATTTAGGGCTGTGAGAATTCCAAGATGAATATTAAAAAAAAACATAGAAGGGCTACCTCTAGTAGGACTCCTCATTTGGACATAGGTTGAGAGAATATTATTTTGCATAGGATTCTTGGAGAAGTGGAAAAATCTCTTCCAGACACTAACTCAATTATTTTTACTCTTGTTAGTTTAGTCATTATGATAATGAGATTCTATTAGGACAACGAGACTTATCCTCTCAACCTTCATTTCCTATAATGTATTTAGTTATGAAATAAAATCAAATACTTTAAAGAAAATCAAAATCATCACTAGTAGATTTTTTGCTTTGGGTTTTTGTATCATGTGACTTTATGTTGTTATTAAATATACTAAAAATATCTCTTATTGCTTCTCACAATGTGACTTTATTTAAGTAGTTATTTGAAAACTATTATATCTTTGAAAAGGCAACATCTTAGTTTTTAGGTGATCAAACAATTATTTTAAAAAACTTAGATCATGTACTTGAGTTTTCATAGGCTTCTATATATAAATCATTAGTTGTAAGTCTTATTCTAATTCCATGGTCACCATTCTTGAGTTTAATATTAACAAATATATTTTTATCTTTCTTGTCATTTTTTTAAATAACTCATTGAAATATAAAAGGGCTATTTAAAAATAGAGTAATCCTCTAATTTTCTAGAAAAAATTCTTAATCCAAAGTCTAATTTTCTTGTCATGTACTTGAGTTTTCATAGGCTTCTATATATAAATCATAAGTTGTAAGTCTTATTCTAATTCCATGGTCACCATTCTTGAGTTTAATATTAACAAATATATTTTTATCTTTCTTGTCATTTTTTTAAATAACTCATTGAAATATAAAAGGGCTATTTAAAAATAGAGTAATCCTCTAATTTTCTAGAAAAAATTCCTAATCCAAAGTCTAAATGAATGGATTTTTAGGAGTTACGAGGTTGAATGAGAGGAATAGGTTTAACAGAGGGAGTTTTGAGTAGCTAAAAGTTGGATCCCTTTCAAAATGAAGTGAAGTTGGTATTTACAGTGATAGAATGATAATTATTGATAAATAGAGTAATCCTCTAATTTTCTAGAAAAAATTCCTAATCCAAAGTCTAAATAAATGGATTTTTAGGAGTTATGAGGTTGAGTGAGAGAAATAGGTTTAACAGGGGGAGTTCCGGGTAGCTAAAAGTTGGATCCCTTTAAAATGAAGTGAAGTTGGTATTTATAGTAATAGAATGATAATTATTGATCATTAAAAGGTTGAATGGTGCTAGCGTCAACTAACAAATTACACCAAATCCAAATCATGAATTTAAGCTAAAAGAAAACAGACACCATGACAATAAAAAATAACTTAACTAATTCAAACTTGAAGTTTACATGTACAAAGAGACAACTCCTATTTTTTGTATAAGGACTAAAATAACTGATAGAAGACAGAAAAACATATTCAAAAGTTAAAACCGAATGAAACCCTATATATTATTTACCCTCAACGGAATATATGTTTTGATGTATTGGATACCATTAGGGATGAGAATAAAAGATATTGAAAGTTTTCCCCTTTTTACCTTGTTTTCTTCTAATTTGCACATATACATTTAAAGAAAATAAGAAATTTGTTTTTTTATGTAATCTCTATATGTATTTTTCATGTCTAACATGAAACTAGAATACAACTCTATTAATTTCCTATTTAACCATATTTTAGATTCTTTCATGTATTATTTATATAAGGGTTAGTAAATATGAGATGTACATCACTTAGACATGTCCATATTATTAAACTATATGAATTATGTGAGTTATGTGTTCCTATAATAGGCATGATATATACTTTATATAACCAAGTACAACATTTCATATAAAAAGTTATAAGGTCTTTACATTTGTTAAGAATAAAATGCACAGTAAATATGAGCTTTGCTGCCAAATGTTCCTTATCTTTTACATGACAATTTGTTGGTATAGAGATAAGTTATTTGTTTTAAAGCTGGGAGAATTCCAAGGTGAATCTATAAGGAAGCATAAATGGACTACCTTAATGAGCCACCTGATTTGGGACTAGATTGAGAAACTATTATTTTATGCAGGATGCTAGGAGAGGTGGTGAAATCTTCTTTCGGACCTTGACTTAAAAAGTTTTACCATTATTGGTTTGGTCATTGGAATAGTAGGACCTTATTGAGATCTTAGGACTTGTCGCTACAACCATCATTCTCTATAAAATATTTAGTTGTGAGATTAAATTGTATTCCTTTAAAAAACATCAAAACCATTATTAGTAGACTTTTTGCCTTTTGTCTCGGTACCACATGCCTTGATGTTATTATTTGACATATAAGAAAAATCTATTATTGCTTTTCATAATGACAAATATCTAACGGGTAGTTTGAAGACATTATCTAATAAAATAAAACTGCTCAGTGTTTCACTGTACACTGCACAGTGTAGTCCACAATGAAACGCTAAGCTGTATTTTTTCTTCTTTTTTTCGTTTTTTATTTTTGCT
>Ga0325414_1007445_pt1 | contig 11599 bp, 7 predicted proteins | sample PopdelMetagenome_8_FD_206183 | JGI IMG/M metagenome (GOLD analysis project Ga0325414, IMG submission 206183) | Populus deltoides microbial communities from Bellville, Georgia, United States - Leaf-PdKOR-R3 | ecosystem: Host-associated > Plants > Phyllosphere > Phylloplane/Leaf | place: USA... | reverse complement strand
GGCTATACGCTTCCATTGAACCCATTAGACTGCAGGGAAAAAGAATTTCAGAGATGGCATGCTTTCTCCTATCCAATCTGGTATTTCTCCTTGAAACTTATCTGTACTCTGGTCTAAAAAGACCAGAAAAATGCAATGGCTTAAAGACAAAGGTAACTCTCCAACAAAGCTATTATTGTGCAAATTCAATGTTTCAAGCCGGGACATATGATCAATGAAGCCGGGAATTTCACCTGACAGGTTGTTGTTGGGGGCCAAATTCAATTTGTATAATGCCTCAGCTTCTTAGTCATTTCCATTGATTTCTATGAAGATCAGCACTGCCAAGTGGAGCGCATATCTTCATGCAAGGAAATTATTAAGAGCTTCAAGTATTGGCCAAAGTCATCATCAAATGCGGTGCCACTATTTGTACGTAGTCATGCATTTATTGAAAAAATTGAATAAAAGCAGGTAACCCAGGGCATGTCATTTTCCTCCATCAGAGTTTCTTTAAGAAGAAAATAAAAAAGCTTCTCATCTCAAAAAATAAATAATAAAAACTTCCCATCGATCAAATAATTAGCCGAAGTAAAACTGTTCTTATATTAACGGCCTTTCCATTGGCGACTAGCTAATACATTGAGATGGAATTCAGGTTTTAAGGAATCAAAAGGAGCCGATTTCACATTACCATGCAGCACAAAATACATAGTTCTTGCCTTTGCCAAGTTACATAAACCTTATTTCAATCGACTTTGTCAAATATGAGGTTGGAGACAATGGTGTAAAAAAGCGAACAAACTAACGATACAAACTTTCTAGAGGACCCATGTTTTCAGACAGCCACGGTTCCTGACATCAAAAAACAGAGAATAAAACAATTATTAATCTACAAATAAAAAGGTTGAGATGAAGAATGAACTATTAATTATTAAAAAAAGTAGAGTTAATCTTCACTTTGAAATTTCCATTGAAGTACTGAAGGAGCTTAGAATGAGATAACATGTAATTCTGAGTAGTTAATTATGTATTTATCATGACTAAATGATAATATGTAATAAATAGATTACATGGATGACTTGACTGATCTATTTATGAATTAATAGGATAAATTTAGGTTCAAGAAAAGGTTTAGTCTCTCCAAACCAAAATGATGACATAAAAGTACCATAACTTTTAAAATTTCAAAACTCATTTTTCCTATAAAAGCAATTACATCTTTATGTGTTCTTTTGAATATTTAGAAATAAAAAATCTTATTTGGACCTTGGTGTGGGTCAATTTTGTTATTTTTCTTGTTATTTCTAGATCCATGTATTTTTTTTTATTTCATGCTTATTTCATTTGTATTTCAATTTTTTTTTATTTTCTAATTGAGATAAGATTTGTAATCCATTTAAGATTTTTTTAAATCTTTTAACAAGGCAAACTTTATTAGTATTATTTTGAGAGGGAATAAGATTGTGAATTTATGGTTCATATATTAACCTCTTTCGCTCATTAAATTATATGTTTTGTGTGTGTTTTTGTTATTTTTAGTCTCTGTCTAAATTAAGTACACAATTTTTTTTTGATAATAATCCAAAGATTTTATTGATATAGTTGATTACCGTTGAAAACTAGCTAGTGAAAACCAAAGTGAAGAGGTACAACGGTGATGATAAAAAGAAGAAAAGAAAACAGTAAAATCCAAAACTTATTCATAAAATAGTACAGAAATTGAAACGTGAATAAAAAATAATTTTTTAAGCTAAAACGTAAAAACCTTAAAAAAAGGTATAAAAGTTGCAAAAATTAAAACTTGATGGACCAAAATATTTCAAAACACGCCTAAACTACAATGAAAAGAAAAAAAGAAAAGAGGATGACTTTTTTTTAGTGTCAATTTTGGCACCCAAAGTTTTAAATTTTTTTTAATCAATAAAATTGAATTTAGTTTTGCCAAATGAAGCATCTACTAAACTGGAATAATTTATTGACATTATCGGAAACTCATACAATTTAAGTTAACCAAAATAAATTATTAAATCAAATCCAAAAAAACTTGATATGGAAAGATCAAAATGAAAAACAAATTAAGTGACTGAAAAAATATTTAAATAACTAAAACAAAGAAGAAAGCAATATGTGAATGCGCCATTGTTCTTCTCACAATGTAAAGGAATTCACTTATCCCCTTTAAATTTTTTTTAATAGCTTTGTAGCATTGACTCATTAAGTAAGATTGCAATGGAACTCGTCAATGGCTGCAACGCAACCCCATTTTTTCTCCTTCCTTTCTTATATGATTGGGCATATACTTTTCAACAATCACCATTGACACATTTATACCTTTTGAACTAATCTTCCAAGAAATTTCTCTGAATTTTTATTTCCTCCGGTGATTATATGTATAGGCTTGCTAGATTTAATGCCAATAATTCAACAAAAGCAGATAAATGAAAATGTAAATTACATGTGTTTTTAATCAAATTCTGTAGCAAAATAAGCAAGCACTAGCATAATTTTTTGATTTGGAGAACGGATATGTTCCATGTTCATGTTGGTGGGAGAAACCACTGGTGGTGTCTTTGAAATACTCAGAGAGTATAAAACAAACTGTTTTATTTCAAGAACAAATAGCTTACAACAACTTGAAAAGCTTACAATACACACCATCTCTCTTTCTCTCTAGTGTTTCTTTCTTCTCTTTCCACACAGAATAGCATAAGCTTAGCTACCTATTTATACACGAATTCAAAACAAGATATTTCAACCTTCAAGTGTGAAGGCGGCTGGCGGCATACAGCTGGTGGCTGGCGGCTGGGCGGTTGCAAGTGGTGGCTGGGTGGTGACAGCTGATGGCTGCAAGTGGTGGTTGCCTTCCTTGACCTTCTAGATGGATTGAGTTTAATACAACAAATCTCCCCTTTAAACTCAATCGAGGGATGTCATGCCAAGCATGAACTTCATTCTGATAAATGTTTCCCTCTTCAATGGCTTTGTATTTTTGCACTTCTTCTTTTGCATTCTTCTTTGTCTTATAGACCCATTTGACACCTATTGCTTTCTTGCTTTCTGGTGGATAAGTCAGCTTCCAGGTATCATTCTTCTCAATGGCATGCATTTCTTCATCCATTGCTTCTATCTTCTCTTCTGTGATAGCTTTGTTGAAGCTAAGTGGGTCATTATCTGCAAAGAAACAAAATAGAGTTGTATCTTCGATGACTTGCGTGGCATCGTACAACTCGTCAAGATTTCTCATCCTTCTTGGTCCTTCTGACGATGAGGATGCTGCTGCTGGTGTTGATGATGATGCTCCTGGTGTGTTCCTCCTGTTGAATACAGGGAATCTGTGTACCGGACTTTGTGGTTCAGCTGTTGGTATAATCACCGGACTTTGTGGTTCAGCTGCTGGTACAATCGGTTCTTCGACAAGTACTGTTGGTACTTCTTCACCTTCAAGGATCAAATCAATGTTGATCCATCTGACTGCTTCTTGATCATCATTCCATTCCCAAGATTTATCTTCTTCAAAGATAACATCTCTACTCATAATCACCTTCTTCGTGATGGGATTATACAGCTTGTATCCCATCCTTCTTTCACCATATCCCACAAAGATGCATCTCTCGCTTTTATCATCAAGCTTTGTCCTTCTTGCATCTGGGATCTTTGCATATGCCACACAACCAAAGACTCGTAGATGAGTAACACTTGGTTTGTGACCACTCCATGCTTCTTCTGGAGTGACAGCTTGCAAACTTCTGGTTGGGCAGCGATTCAGTAGATACACTGCACATGATACAGCTTCAGCCCAGTATTGTTTGGGCAGCTTCTTTGCTTTGAGTAGACTTCTGGCCATGTCAAGAATCGTTTGATTCTTTCTCTCAGCTACACCATTCAGCTGTGGTGTATAAGCAGGCGTTGTTTGATGTCTGATGTCTTGTTGTGTACAGAAGGCTTCAAAGTCATTTGCTGTATATTCTCCACCTTGATCAGATCTCACTGTTCTGATCTTATAGCCACTTTGCTTCTCAACAATTGCTTTAAAATTTTTAAAACAATTGAACACCTCTGACTTCCTTTTCAGAAAGTATATACATGTCTTTCTGCTAAAATCATCAATAAAAGTAAGGAAGTACCTATTTTGTCCAGTTGACATAGGCTTTATGGGACCACACACATCTGTGTGCACTAACTCCAGTGGCCTCTTTGCTTTCCAGTTGACTTCTTTGGCAAAACTGGATCTGCGATGTTTGCTGAGGACACAACTCTCACAGACTTCATCTAGATGATCAATATGGGGCATACCTTTGACCATCTTCTTGCTTGCTAGCATCTTCAAGCTCGTGAAATTCAGATGTCCAAGCCTCAGGTGCCAAAGCCACTCTTCACTGTTGGTGATGGCACTCAAACACTTTTCTGCATCATACTGGATGTTCAAAGGAAACATCCTATTCTTGGACATTTTCACATAGGCAATTAATCTCCCATTGTAGTCTGTAACTGTTAGATGACAATTCTTCATGAAAAGTGTATAACCTTTCTCCAGAAGTTGACCTATGCTCACCAAGTTCTGCTTTATGGCTGGGACATAGTAGACATCGGCGATGTAGCTATGATCGTCATTCTTCAACTTGATTGGGATGTTGCCTTTACCTTTGAATGGAACTTTTGATGTATCTCCAAAGGTGACTAGACCTTGTATGGTCTCATCTAGATCGCTAAATAGATCTCGTTGGCCATACATGTGATTGCTGGCTTCAGAATCAAGATACCAAATATTCTCTTGATTCTTGTCAAGTCCTTGTTGGACAAATAATGCAGCTGCTCCTCTGCTGTTGGCATCTTCATTTGCATAGTTGGCATGCTTACGTACCTCTAATAGAGCTTTCCCTTGACATTCAGTGCTATAGTGCCCAAATTGATTGCATCTATAACACTGGATATTTCTCTTATCACGGTTATTGTAACCGCCTCCTCTTCCTCTAGGAGTAAATGCTTGTTGTCCTCGACCTCCTCTGGTGGTGTTTCTACCACCTCTTCCTCTGAAACCTGTATTCCAAGATCCTCTTCCTTGGAATTGCTGAAATCCTCCTCGTCTTTGTGGACTTCTTCCTTGAGTAGTATATCCACTTGTTGAGGTCTCCCCTTGCTCATATCTGTCCTTGAGAGACAACTTTGCTTGTAAGGCATGCTCAATTGCTTTATCTTCATTTCGCTTTACAATCTTCTACTTATGAGCTTGCAAAGAACTCATAAGTTCATCCACTGTCAACTTGTCCACTTCTTTGGACTCTTCAATAGCGACAACAACAAAATCAAATTTTGGATCTAGGGATCTCAAAATTTTCTCAGTAATCCGAGCATCTGTGAGGGCTTCTCCATTTCTTCTCATCTGATTAACTATCACCATAATTCTTGTGTGATAATCAGAAATAGATTCCGAGGACTTCATTTGCAATAATTCAAATTCACCTCGTAAGGATTGAAGACGAATCTTCTTGATTCTGTCAGCACCTTTGTATTTTTGTTGGAGAGCCTCCCATATTTCTTTTGATGTTTCTGCGGAAGCAATAATCTCGAATATAGCTTCATCAAGACCTTGATAGATGATGGTCTTTGCTTTGTTGTCTTTCTTTCTATTTGTTTTGAGGACTTGCTTTTCTGCCTCTTGTAGAGCATCTTCTGCTTCTTTGGACTCTGGTTCATTATAACCATATTGCACAATCTCTATACACTCTTGTGAACCAAGAAATGCCTTCAATCTGATGCACCAACTATCATAGTTGTCTTTGGTTAGCTTCGGGATGAGTGTATGTGCATTTTCTGTAGTCATTTTGCTCCTTGAATGACTGTATCACCTTCTGGGAGTTGAATTTGGCAAAACGGACACTGTATATCGATCCGGAATGCTTTAAAACGTAGGGAACCGGTCTGACTTTGTTGAAAATGGGTCCGAAATGGGGTGAACCGATCAAAACACCAAATCTGGGCGTCGGGCGGTTCGCTGGGGTTGAACTGGGAATATTCTGCGGAATATTCTATCGGCTCGGCTGCGACTATCGAGTGGCTCGGCTTGACACGGGAATATTCTTGGGAATATTCTCTTGGCTCGGCTTTGAAGTCGGCTTAGTGGCTCGGCGCGGCTTGAATATGGCGCGCGTGTGTCTTAGTCGTCGTCTACCTCTGGGCGCGTGGTATGCGCGTGGTCAAACAGTACAGAATCTTCAGGTTGCGCGTATGGGCTACCTCCGTCTCCGATCAAGCTGATTTGTGCACCAGTGAGTTTGTATGGATGAGGTCTACACTGTGGAATGATCAAAACTTGTTTTTGACAACTTTGAAAATTCGGATATCTCCCAAAACACTTCTGTTTTCTGACGAACAGGGCTCTGATACCAATTGTTGGTGGGAGAAACCACTGGTGGTGGCTTTGAAACACTCAGAGGGTATAAAACAAACTGTTTTATTTCAAGAACAAATAGCTTACAACAATTTGAAAAGCTTACAATACACACCCTCTCTCTTTCTCTCTAGTGTTTCTTTCTTCTCTTTCCACACAGAATAGCATAAGCTTAGCTACCTATTTATACACGAATTCAAAACAAGATATTTCAACCTTCAAGTGTGAAGGCGGCTGGCGGCATACAGCTGGTGGCTGGCAGCTGGACGATTGCAAGTGGTGGCTGGGCAGTGACAGCTGGTGGCTGCAAGTGATGGTTGCCTTCCTTGACCTTCTAGATGGATTGAGTTAATACAATAGTTCACACTGTTAAGTAAGAACTAAATATTTGCAAAAACATTCCAAATGAAATTCACATGAAAACCAACTTTGAGATTCCATAATATATTACATGATCACTCTCATAGTTTAACATAAAACCAGCAGCTGTACAAAGAGTTCTCCAATGGAACCTTATTTCTGTTAGTTAATGGTATATGTAGAGCTTTTAATTAGAGAACAAAGAATAGAGAACAGGGAACAAAAGAACAGAGGTGAAAAAAAAAATAAAGAACAAAGAGCAGAAACACACGGGGGTGAGGTTACTGCCATCCCTCTAGTTTTATTTATAGAAGAAATCAAACACTACAGAAGACAAGAATCAAATAACAACCATCATCTCCTGTATCTATATATATATATAAAACTAACTAGACTTATCCAAGATAAGTTTAAATTCTACAGATTCAAACAAGATTAAGATAAATAATTTGAAAAGAAACGTTGCAGAATAAACTCCAGCTTTGGTGCCACCACTTCAACAACTTCAACAATTTCAAACTAGTAGTAGTAGACGATGATGAAGTTGTCAAGGTATAGGACGATGTAGCTCCAGCAAACACGTGCACAAACAATACGAACTCATTGGACAAAGAGGACCTGTTATGCACCCAGCTGCAGCTCCTGTTATAAAATGGAGGGGGGAAACCAGAAAGCGCGAAAACGAACCATTAGTCTTCAATATAAAAAGAAAGGAAAAGATATGTGAATAACCATATTACCTTGCAATCCTTCTAAGCAAGACCGCGCTCGTGCGGCCACTGAAAGGCTCGTTGAAGTCGTGCCTTGCGCACTGCTACCTTCACATAGAGCCAGTCCCATGATTCATCCAAGAACCGGAAATAGGCATTTCTCCAGGAATGTTTTAGCAGTAAAGCACCTGAAACTCCCCAAAAGAATACACTAAAACCAATTCCCATAGCAGTACAAAACCATTTCATGAATTCATCAACAACGACTTCTTTGCCTCGGTTGTCATCATTAGCAGGTGGACTTTGATTCGTCTCATCTCCAGGGCATCTCTGTAAGAGTGGCTTCCCGCACAATGCAAGGTTACCGGTAAATTGTGAAGCATTAAAGCCTTGCAGCTGAGTGCTTGACGGAATCCTCCCCGACAAGTGATTGTTGGAGAGGTTCAAGAAGGCCAGAAAATTTAGATCAGCCATTGTGATAGGAATCACTCCTGATAGTTGGTTTCCTGACAAATCAAGTGATTCCAACTGTTTCAACTGCCCAATCTTTTGAGGGATTTCTCCAGTCAAATTATTTCCGGATAAATTCAGTGCAAGCAACAGTAAGAGTCCTGTTATTTCTTCTGGAATTTCACCTATTAATTTATTTCTTGCAAAATTAATGATCCTCAAAAGTCCTAGTGTGCTTCCATAATCATCCTCTCTTCCTTTCCATCCAACCCTGATTTTATTCTGATATGCACTAAGAACATCTGGTGTACTGGAATACAGACTAGAAACAGCATTATTCAGATTTTCTGACTCTGTTTTTTGAACCATGGAAGTGAGGTTATTAAGGCACTTTGGAATGATTCCTGAGATATTGTTTAGAGATAGGTCCAAGATCAGAATATTTGATAGGTGACAAAGATTTTGCGGTATGCTTCCATTGAATCCATTAGATTGTAGGGAAAAGACTTCCAGAGAGGGCATGCTTTTTCCTATCCAGCCTGGTATTTCTCCTCGCAACATATTTGAGCTCAGGTCTAAAAATACTAGAGAAGTACACTTCCTCAAAGACGAAGGTAATTCTCCAAAAAAGCTATTATTATGCAAACTCAATGTTCGAAGATGGAACATTGATCCAATGGAGCTGGGAATTTTACCTGAAAAGTTGTTGCTGGCGAAATTCAGAATATTTAGACGAGTGAAATTCATTAAACAATCAGGAATCCATCCCGTCAACAGGTTATTTGAGAGGTCAAGGACACTGATATCTCTTCCAATATTACATAGAAACGAAGCTGGACCTGAAAACTTATTGTTCGAGAGAAACAAGGCTGATATGGTATCTGATGAAAAAAGTGGTAATGGACCCTCAAACTGGTTGAAACTCAAATCCATGTTTCTGAGAACGGAATATTTTGATGAGAAATCTGGCAAAATTCCACTCATCTTGTTGTGAGAAAGGTTTAAGAGTTGCAACTTGGAATTGGACAAGTTCCAAAACCAATTAGGGATTATATCTGAAATTCTAGAACCAGAGATATCTAGCTCCATGAAATTGTTTTGATTTCGAAGCCATTGAGGGAAATGAGGACCCAAATTACAAGACGAAAGAAATATGTGATCCAATTGAAAAGTGGGAGCCCAGTTAGACTCAAATTTCAAAGCTAGGGAGTTATCGGTTAAATCCAATACCGTTAATTTGGAGAGATTTGAAAAATGAGCTTCAGACATCACACCTTGTAGGGAATTCCTTCCAACATCCAATTGCTCAAGCTGATATAGGCTTCCAATACTTTCAGAAACATTCCCATCTAAGCGATTGTTAGCAATCACAAACTCTCTCAATGATGAAAGCATCGTAACATCCGCAAGTGATCCGGTGAGTTGGTTGTCATTCAAGTACAAGATAACAATTTCAGAACGTTGACTAAATCGTTTCGGTAAAGATCCATTCAGTTGATTCCGAGAGAGATCCAGCTCTGTCATGGAAGTGAATCTTGTGATGTCAGGCACGGAACCATGAAGCTGATTTCCATCTAGTTGCAAAATCTCTAGTGAGCTCTCCACGCATCCATGCGAGTCTTGAAACAACTGAGACAGCTCTCCAGTGAGATTGTTTCCACTCATATGCAGTACTTTTAAACTGCACATCCGCCCAAATGTACTCAAATCGCCTTGTAATTGGTTAAAGGATAGATCAAGAGTCCTAAAAGAAGTCATGTTTGTGAAAGCATCTGGAATTGAACCTTGTAAATGGTTAAAGGATAGATAAAGAGTCCTAAGAGAAGTCATGTTTGTGAAAGCATCTGGAATTAAACCTTGTAATTGGTTACAGGATAGATCAAGAGTCCTAAGAGAAGTCATGTTTGTGAAAGCATCTGGAATTGAACCTTGTAATTGGTTAAAGGATAGATCAAGAGTCCTAAGAGAAATCATGTTTGCGAAAGCTTCTGGAATTGAGCCTTGTAATTGGATATATGAGAGCTGAAGATGCTCAAGAAAGAAAAGGTTAGAAAGGAAGTCAAGACTTTTAAAATTAACACCATCATTATAACTGAGATCAAGATCAACAAGGTTATTACTAAAATTAGACAACCAATTGAATGTGGAAGAAGCAAGATAGTTGTGAGAGAGATCAATGACAGCTAGGGATTTAGAAGAATTTGTAGAAGAAAGAGAGGGAGGACTGTTATTTGAAATATCACAATTCCTGAACAGCAAGATTTTTAAGAAAGGAAACTTCTTAACAGTTTGTATCCAGTCAATGACTTGGCTGAGATTGTTTCCACTCAAATCAAGATATTCAAGAGAAAAAAGGTTGGAGAGAAAGTCAAGACTTGTAAAATTAACATAATAATTACCACTAAGATCAAGATACTGTAGTCTTGAAAGGTTCCAAAACTGATTTGAAAGAGTTCCAACAATACCAATAGAAGAGAGATCAAGATACCTTAATTTTTTTAGAGAACCAATGAAATATGGAAAAGAACTCCCTTCAAAAGAGTTTCTATTTAGATTCAGGTAACTCAAATGCTGTAACTCAAGTAGTGAATTACTGATCTTACCAGTTAAATATCCGTTAATGTAATTCTCCCAGTGAAGATCGAGATGAGTAACATGACCAGTTCGGTTGTTGCATCCAACTCCTCTCCATTTGCAGCAATCCCTCTTCTCTTCTTCACTTCCCCAGGTTGAAAGAAGACCAAAGTCATCAATAAGGTCTTCTTTAAACTTGAGAAGGGCTTGTCTCTCCCTCTCTATGCACCCGAAAGTTGCCCCTTTCACTCCAGAAATGAACCCAGGTGCAAGTTTCATGAGCAACAGAAGCACAATAAGCACATAAAGATGATGAAACGACTTGTCGTGCTTTATCAGCAGCATGATCACAAAAAAAAAAAGATAATATCGAAGTGGGTGTGGAAGTAATAATTGAGAGCAATGAGAATTTGGTGGGTAATTTAACTTTGAATATCGAAGTGGGTATCACTTCACAACTTCCCTATATATAATATAAAAAACACTATAAGAAAATTTAAAATTAAGTCATTAAATATATACGTCAAGGTTGATGGATATAATTTCTTTTGTTTTTATTATTTTATAATACTTAAAATGTAACTAATAATAAAGAGAGAAAATTAAAAAAAAATTCAAACTTTTTTTTATTTCTCACTCTTTTATCGTATCTCTCATGTATTACAAGTAGTGATATAACTTAAACATCATTGCAGAAAAATAAAATTAAAAAAATACTGCTTCTCTAAATTTCTTCAGACATTTATTGATAATATGTGCCCCTAAGTATTTTTTAAAAAATTATTTGTTTTAATTTTTTTTTGGTGATTTCATATCATTTTAATGTGCTAATATCAAAAATAATTTTTAAAAAATAATAAAAAATTATTTTAATACATTTCTAAATGAAAAACATTTTAAAAAACAACCTCTACTACATTACCGTTACATCCTCTAATTATACGTACCCATGTTTTTGGGCAAAAACTTTTCAAGTCATCAATATGTTTAAAAAGATGCCACTTGAAAAAAATAATTTAAATGGTTCAGATGTCTTATTTATCTTATTATATGGTCTTAGCCTTAACCTTATAGGCAAAAACCATTTATTGTTTCCCTAAAAATATTTATTAGGATATATTTGTTTTTCTGTTTT
>Ga0325414_1007444_pt1 | contig 11602 bp, 6 predicted proteins | sample PopdelMetagenome_8_FD_206183 | JGI IMG/M metagenome (GOLD analysis project Ga0325414, IMG submission 206183) | Populus deltoides microbial communities from Bellville, Georgia, United States - Leaf-PdKOR-R3 | ecosystem: Host-associated > Plants > Phyllosphere > Phylloplane/Leaf | place: USA... | reverse complement strand
GATCTTAATTTTCTTGTTGGTTTACTTGCAAATTCGATGCCAATTGCCAAATTGCTCCTAGACTAAGCTAGTCTGTCTGTTTTTTTTAAGCATGAGCCATATGACAAAAATTGCATGAAATTTATGCCGAGATTATCTTAAAGGAGGCAAAGCTTATGTGGGCCTGTGGCATTAGAAATCGATATTCTAATTAAATTTCTGTCCAGCAACTTTTCAGCCTCTATATTTTGGCATCATAGCATCCAATCCAACTGTATTTAGGAATTAGGCAAATGGGAGAAAACAAAAAAAGAATCAATCAATTTTTGAAATCATCTCTTCAAACCTCAAAATTTCCAGAGATTGAGGTTTGTTTCTAGCTACTTGTTGAAAGATACAAAAATCCCTAAAAATCTACTTGTTAGAGCTTTGTTGAAACCTATGGAGATAAGTAAAAGGGAGAAGTTAATTTGCCTTGAAAAGAAAATAATCCAAGCTTGAATTGAAGTCCTTTGATGTTGGCAATTAATTTATAAAACCATGTAACATAGTTGAATGCTGATATGAAAGCACCAAGACAGGGACTAAATACCTGGTTGTGTAAATTAACAGAAACAGGCCAGCATAACAAACGTCTGTCCAATTACATATAATTCATAAACGCTGAAAATTTATTACAAGAATTGCTAAGAAACAAATGATTCTACAGCTAGCAGAAGGGGAGAGGAAACCCCATCAGCCAAAATTGAATCCCCAACAGTTCTTCCCTGGTAAATTTAAATCCTCTATAGTATAAAACTCGTTCCTTTTCCTTTAAGAAACTATAATAAAAAAAGAAAAAAAATTAAGAAGTAAAGATCCTAACAAAGCCAAAATTTTCTATTTCTGGCTCTACAACAATGCGATCCTGGGTCAACTGTTTAAAAACGTTGAAGATCGCATAAATATCAAGAATCAAGAAGTAGCACATTTCAACTAGTGACACAATCTTGGTAATACGGGTGACTCTGATTTACATACCTTTCCCAAAGAGGCTTGTACCTGCTAATGGCCAATTTAAGCCATGGTTTCATGTTCCCATTAAAGTGAATAACCGCAGCACTGTCAATCAGACGGTCATCAATGTTCATATCATATCCCAATCCTAACACATGCCATCTCCGATCAAGCGGCTCTGTCAGTCCATAAAATGCTAGAAGTGCTGGGGGGAGTGTTCCCAGCTTCCACAGTGTCTGATCAGCATTCTGTTCCTGCCAGTAATGATATTGTGCAGTCACATTTTCCTTCCTCCATGCAATCAAATCAAAAATATTCATTCCAAACGCCCAACCACATGCCTGCGGGTCAAATTTAGAGCTGATGATTGGGTTTGAAAAATTGATATACTTATAATATCGATGGAATGTTTCAAGACAGGTTTCCACAGCTCCATTAACATTCCCATGCAAATCCAATGAAAACAGTCTTGTCAGATCCTTCTGGACAACAACATCATCATCAAGGAAGACAATCTTTTCCAGAAGCGGATAGATCTCAGGGATGTAAAAGCGGAGATGATTGAGCAAAGACAGGTACTTAGGGTTCCGCAGTTTTGGCTCAACCTTCATATCTTGATCTGCCCCAAAGTAGTAGGCCCTTGAATCTTGATGAAGGATCTGTTTGATAACAGGAGCATAAGAAGCATTCAACCAGGAGAACTCTTCTATATTCTGCACTTCTACAGTGGCCCCTTTGAAGTCATTAGTTAGAAACCAAGCCTGCATGGATCCATAGCTGATTCCATTTGTTACTATGTGGAAAACAAGTTGTTTTGGATGGTCAGCATTGCAGACTGTGGAGTTGACCACCACAGAGGTGGCCAGAATATTGTCTGAAAATATGCAGAAATGATAGAGATTGTTGTCCACGACTCGAGGGGAGTTTCTCTTCTCCTCTGCATGATTTTGGAGGGGCAGCTGCTTAAGCCAGTCATTTATGAGCTTTACTTTCAGGCAGTGAAGACTCTTGGGCAAAACTTCAGCCACTAACTGACCAAAGAGTGTACTCTGAACTGTTGCTGCATTTGTTCGCTCTTCTAGGGCTTGGATATGAGATTTCATTGTCATCATGGTGGTTGCAATATCATAATGAGCATCTTGTGCCTTGAAAATTAGATATGATAGGCTACTGATTATTGGCTCTGCTTCTTCTACTGTTATGGGCTCCCCTCTCATGGCAGCTTTTGAAAGCAATAGTTGGCAACTTCTTATCTTTTTACTCAGTTCCCAAGCAAGATGAAGGTTGTTGTGCTCCTTAGCTATTATGACATAAGCCTTGGCAAGTGTCATTTGCTCTGCCAACTGCCGCGAAAATGAGCTGGCATTTAATATTTCCTTGGTGAAATTAAAACCCCCGCGTTTTACTGCATGTTCACCCTGGCAAAGAAGCATCACTGTTCAGTAAGTTGATAAATCTTAAATAGAACAATGCCTGTAATTACTGCATATGACTTGAAGTGTCTGCATATTGTGAAAATGTGTGCAACTCATATTTTGTAATACAAACTTCTGTTTATATCTCTATAAATTGATCATTTAAATACTAATGTTGTGGGGTATGTTAGCAATCCAAAACTAAAACACAACTATGCATGAAAAACAAATTTTGTTTCTGATCTTACTTGATTGCCTAGAGTAACATAGAAAAAGTAAATTCTGGTCAGAAGGTGATACCTGCAGATTCACTAGATGTCTTAGCAATATTCTCAAAACTACAGGATTAGCTGTTTTGTCCAAGCTTAACCTCACACTAAGATGGAGCGAAAAATGAAAATAAGGCAATTGTGTGACCCAGTTAAGAAACATAACATTTGCAGCCTCTTTTGATTTCAGGCAATTCATTATTACCAAAACTGACACTACTAAAATGTATGCCCGGCATTCTCAAAAGAACACCACAGTATCATAGAACCCTATTGATGTATTGTAAGATTTTAATATTCAATGGACTGATGACTCTTCTCATAACCTCTGGTCCACATGAGGCATGGCAGAGAAAAAAATAGAAATACCTTTACTCAGTAAACTATAAAGTGCAAGATTTTAATATTCAATCGACCTGATGACTCTTCTCATAACCTCTGGTCCACATGAGGCATGACAGAGAAAAAAGTAGAAATACCTTTACTCAGTAAACTGTAAAGTGCAAAATCTCGGGAAAAAAGGGTAAAAACCATGGATTGAAGCATTTAACCATGGAAATCTAAGTCCTTGGTCATATAGTTCAAAGATTACATGCATCTGGCACACTTTTCAAATTTATTTCCAGCATTTAAAGTCTGTGAATGCATTTCCACCATTTTCAGTATTCTTCAGTCTTGTGACAAAATAGAAATGAAAAGATCCAGGAATAGATTACTTCCATCCTATCATAATCATAAAGCCTGTAGGAAAAAAAGTAACAGTAGCTTTGGTTGTGCAACATGGTGTAGCAGAAGTGCTCAGATTTGAGAGGACAAAAGACAAGGGATGAAGAACCAATGCCACATGTCATCTTAAAACTCTCAGCATACTTGACCCAGTCATGTAATTTATTAATCCACAAGATGAGATTAAAAAAATGGGATTTTCCATGGTAAGACTCCAGTCCTTAATGAGCTGGGTTTATAAGAAAATTATATATCTTGTAACTAAGCATCTGATAGCCTTTCATGTTGACTGCTACATAGTGGTTGAAAATCTACCATTGGAGAAAGCACCCCATATCCCTGCTTTCCCAACAACAGATTTTAGCTTGCTATGTGAAATTACAATGTTGTTTCCCCAAAAAAGCCTTGTGTTATCAAATACTTAATTGTTCTGTTGAACCACATTGCAGCATCAAACAGACTCCAAGAAGGTCATGTATCCTATAAGCATGTTCTCAAACAAGAGAGCATATAAAACCACTTTTAGTGAAACAATAGCTATCACAGTTGTAGTTATGGGAAGATGGCATGTCTGAATTCATCAAATATATAAATGAACTTTAGTTGTTTCTTCATTCCCAACAACACGATAGTACGGAAACTATGATAGATGAATGGATTTTGGTAACATCTCTCGGAAAAAAGAAGGTAAACCAAGTAATGTATAATCTATGTTTAAACATCTATGCCTAAACGAAACATCATTATTTTGAGCAGAAATGGCATACAATTTAATCACCATTATGTAGCTCAGGGTAGCCAACAGATGAGTTCTGTAATTAATTCAAATCCTATTTTTTTATGCTGATTAATAATAAGAACAACAAGACCTCATTTTATCCATACAAAAGTCATTTAACACAAAAAGATAATTAAATTGAATCCACTTAGTTGATATAAATCACACCGAATCAAATTATCCAAACGTTGATATGATTGAAACAAAATATTTATAAATCAGTTCCACTTATTAAAGCTTCTGGATCAATAGGGTATCGTCAAAAACCACTGAATATATCAAACTAAACAGTTAAAAATCAAATTCACAGAAACACACAAGATCAAATAGACATTAGGGGGGCAGAAAAAAAAAACAGGAAATGGGTTCTTAATACGTAAGTAAACCTTACCATTATTGGCTGCTTAACCTGATCTTCAGGATGATTGTGGAGAAACACAAACAAAACCAATCCTGCAATCAAGAACATCCCAATAAGCGCCCAGATCCACTGCGATAACCTCCTTCTAACTGGACGCCGGTACTCTGCCGGTCGCCTCCTCATATTTCTTCACAATTCACCACCAAGGAAAACAAATTCAAGATTTTTCAAATCCACCATCACCCCCAAGATTTAAAATACCAGCAAGAAACAGTTACAACACTACCAAGAATTGAAAAGGGTGAGACAGATACATAAATAATAATCAAGAAATGGGAAAGAACGGTGTATCGAGTTGAATGTGGAGGGGTTCAAATGGAAAGAGCAAGAAGAGAACGATTGTGATCTGGGTTTTATCGAGAGTGTAAATACTAGAAAAAGAAATGAGAGATAGAGTAGAAATTTCCAACCAAAGTCGTCTGTCCTGGTCCTTTTATATTTATATATATGAGAAACTGAAAGTGGGGCTGCATGCCTGGTTGTGCCTGTCTATGGAGTAAAAAGAAACTAGCAAAAAGGAAACAGCCAGCAAGTGTATGAAACATACCATGCTCGATTCTTGAATCTTTTTTCCATTTTATCACCTAATGCAGCAAGTGTAAAACAACCTATCAAGCATAGATAGCACTGCAGGGAGTTCCCACCTTGCATCGGCACTCAACGAAATTTACCGTACCAAAGTTGAGTGAGATTTTAGGACGAGTCTGAAAGACAGATTTAATGTTAGTTACACTCTCTAGGATATCTTTGATCGTTAAAAAAAAACATGGTATAAGCTTATACAAGTTCATTGTTATGCCTTGAAGATGCATTACGTTTCTAAGTTTAAGTTTTGCAATTTATTTCTCTAGAAAAAGCCAATGCAAAGTGAAATAATTTGTTAATTATTTTTTATTATTCAAGTTTTAAGATGAAATAACTGAGTTTTAAATGCAGAACTACAAGATTGATACAAATAATAATTTAAACTCAATGATGGGTTTTTTTCAACATAAAGAAGAACGATGCAAAATATTTTTTTAAATTATTTTTTTCTATTTAGTTTAGAAAATTAAATAATATCCTTAATAATTTTATTTTTACTAGTTTGTTTATGGTTTTTATTTCTTTTCCATTATTTTTAGATTTTATTGAGTGTTTAGGTTGGTTTTTAGGTTTATTTAAGGAGATTTAAAACTTTTAAAGTGATATACTACTTGAAAAGAAATATCCAGTAAAATTATCTTTTTTGGTGCGATGACAAAAAAAAAATTGAAAAGGATGTTTTCGGATAAAAAAGATTTTTTCAAAAAAAAAACAATTTCACCGGAAAAATTGAGTTATCATGTTAAAAGTTGACTTTCATATCAAAATTAATCAAAAAACCATTATTTTACGATCACGGCTGAATTTGCGTCGTCAAAGTTAGTTAAATGGGTAAAAACAAAACTAAAGTTTAGGATTTTCTTGATCCCTTCTAATTCTTTTTTTTCTCTGATTTTTTTCTCTCATTTAAAAAATGGTTGAAAAAAAGAGGATAAAATTTGAATATCAAATTCGATCACCCAAATGAATATGAGTTGTGATTAAAAATCTAATTTAAGCTCCCCTACACCTAATTAAACCTTAAATGGATCACAATCATAGATTTAATTTAAAATTATTTAGTTTTAGATCGTTGAATCAAATTAGATGCAATATGAACCATCCAACCAAGCTAGCTCATGGATCCATCATAAATCTGGTCATACCTCAACCCAACTTGCATTCTCTCTCCTTATCAGTGATTAAACTAGTCGTCATTCTTTCTTTGTCCAACCACCATACGCCTCAAGACTACCGTAAAAAGATGCATCTTCCCTCCTTGACCAAACCCCGAGGAGTCCTCGATGACAATGTTGTTTTTAGTAATGGAAAAAAACAAATAAATTGAATGGGAAATCAAATTATGTTATTATCAACATTCCTCCCTAGTTGATTATGAGATACATGGCCAACATCAGTAGACAGATAAGATTGAGAGCTTGTTGTTAAGCTGTTTGAACGCCAAAACCTCATCAGAATCAACATTGAGCAACTGACAACAACAAGGTGTGTGACACACATGCGAACTGAATAGTGCAGTTGCATGGTTAATGGTAGAATCATAATTCCATAGTCTCTCCAAGGTAAAATAGTAATTTCACTTAGACTAGAGGTATCTCTATAATTTCTCAAATCTGAATTTTATTTTATTTTATTTAGAATTAAAAATAATTGTATTTTATTTTTATTTATGGATATTTGAATGAATGAACTGTATGCAATGCACCGTAGTGCGCCAAACATGAGAGATCTAAGACCCTTGAGTAATTTTGAGGTTAGTTCGGATGTTATCGATGTTCTGCGATGGAACTAATATTATGGGATTATGATTTGATTTTTGAGGATTATCCAAGATTAGTGTAGATCTTGATATTTATTGAATCGATGCTTGAATGATTGAGCGACTGTTGATTTGTATAACTAAGTATTTGATTAATTATTGTCATGCATTTCTTAATTGATTACACTTTATATATCTTCGTAAAGTGTTTTGTCAAATGAAATCTCAAACTCTGTATTCTAAAACTCTGTATTCTAATTTTGATTATGTGGATTAATTTTCGAAGATGAGATGATTGAATAAAAATTAATTGCTTGATTATTATTGTGTCTTAACCATAAATATGAGATGAATTTTGATGATTATTGAACTGATTTTAAAATCTTGTGTTTTCTTATTAATCCACCCACAAGCAATTTGTTTTCAACATGTTTTTTTTTTTAAATCTAATGTTTAATTAGTTCATTTATGAGTGATTTATTTTAACCAATTGATTTCAAAACTTGTACTTATTTTACTGGCTCATCCATGAGTGGTTTGTTTTTAATTGATTCTTTTTAAAATCTTTTGTTCAACCAGTCCGCCTATAAGTAACTTGTCTTGACTAGATAATTTCAAACCCAAGTTTTTCTGATTGGTTTACCCATAAACAATTCATTTTAATCGATTATTTTCAAAATTGATTCGTGTATGAGTAGTTTATTTGAACCAATTGATTTCCAAACCTCATTTTCTGATTGGCTCATCCATAAGCAATTTGTTTTTAATCGATAATTTCAAAACTTTTGTTTTCTAACTGGCTCACCTATGAGTAGTTTGTATAACAGATTTTTTCTTTTTTAAAATCTTGTGTTGATTCATTCTTAATGACCACTTGAAAACATATTTTTCTTCTTAATGTATTTTCATACATGTAACTTCTTTTTATGCAACCTTGGAGGGATGGTTGGTTGATTATGATGATATTTTATGTGGAGTCCGTGTTAGATTCTATTAGGTTTTATTTTTTACCTTGCATTAAAAAGGTGATAAAAATCAAGAGCGTCTGATAATTAGAATTTTATATGCTTATGTGTTTATTTTATTATATTTGTTATCGAGTCCTGAAAACACCTTTTTCCAAGGGAAGGATTCCTATGTATTCATTTCTTTTTATTTTACCTTACCCCTTTTCTCTATATGCATTATATCTAGAGATTTGTTTTCTATTATTAATGTGTGTAATGCAATTGGTCATAGGATAAATGTTGGAGAGGTATCATTAATTGAGTTCATCTTCCTTCTATGTAACCAACTCTTTACCCCAACTTTGATAGATCAATTATCAGGTTCTTAAGACCATTAGCCTTAGGTGGAGACACCTTAACTTTATAGATGATAGTTGATCATTTTTCTCATTTTATCTCATAGGGAGACCTCTATCCCACATCACAACGTGAAATAAAGTTAAGTTGCTTCAGTAACAAGATAGCTACTCTATTAGGAAGGATAATTTTTAAGTTAAGTTATGCATGCATATCATCAACATCATTTCTAGTTTATGCTTTTATGTTTATATGATTGTTTGTATGATTTGTATTCTTTATGTTGTTTGTGTGTTGTGTTCGCTTATGTACTATGTTGCATTATTGCCATACATCAAAATTGTTTGCTACCATCTTCTTCACTTCAAATACAATAAAACCCACAAAAACAAAGGCTATATTGGCTTCTTTATGCTTATATTCAGGCCTTATGCTTACCATTAGATTTGATGCTTTTGGTTGGAGAGAATATAAAAGTGTGTGCCTACTTGAATTTTAGTGTCAGAAATGAAGCCTTTCCTCGCGTGCTGCTATTTTTTTTACCTGCTACCATGATTAACAATTTAATGAGTTGAATAGTGCTTGCTATATATAGCGAACACTGTTCACAAAGCTAGAGTGGAAAGCCTTTTAGAGCACATGAAAGTTATGGAAAAACCATGCTTACTAGCTAATATAGCTAAGAATTTGGTTTAGCTAGCAAGGGTGTGGATGCTCTAACAAGTTTATCTAATATTCTTCATGATTGCTACCTTTCAAATTAGCATACAATTAAGATATTGAGTGTGGACTACTTTTAAACCTTCAAATTATAAAAAACACTAAGAGGCATAAGTGATTCATTGTGGAGCAAGATTCATTGCACTGTGATTTTTTATAGTGTAATGATGTTTTTGCCCTCCATAGTATAAGCCAATGACACACGAAATAGAAAGAAAAATGGTCTTTTCATGAGATTCATTTGGTATTGTCAAAATGAACAGGGTTAAATCAATAATCTTACCTTTTCTAGCACAATAAAAAAACTAAATTACCCTTAAAAAGAAAAAAAAATTGCTTGACATACAAGGGCTTCTTGGTCTTTCATTTTTTAAACAGTAAAATGACTAAATCGCTCCTAATTAAAAAAATCCTAAACTTATTGTTATGATCTTTTATGTATTTTCATTATGGTTTTTGTTTTGTTTTGTTTTTTTTTTTGTAATTATCACGTGGGCTAAGGGGTGATTTGATAATTTAAAAAATTTAAATATTATTAAAAAAATAGTTGTCGTATGCATTACACACATCAGCTTGTGGGTGTGTTTGTGAGTTTCAAATGGTGTGTACATCTTTGCCGATTGGCCAAACATCAGATTTCAAGGCAGCATTGGAAAGTGCCCGGCATCACCTCTATGCTTGAGTGGCCTGTGTGAACAATGAACAACTGGTTTGTCACCAATGACCTATTCTTTTTTTGTTTTTTTTTCCCCTCTCTCTCCCCCTTGATTCCCATGCCTTTCAACTTGGTTTTTCTTTGAATTTAGTCTCTCTTCTTTTGATTAATGTTTGTTTTATTTGAATTAATTTATAGAATTAGAATATTTTTTTTAATTTTATCCTTATTTAAAATTTTCATCTATCAAACTTGGTCCCTATTCTTTTAATTGCTATTTTATAGGTTTATTTTTTATTTTCTTGATTTATTTTATTTTTCAATTAAATCCCTTATTGTTTTATTTCATTTAATTTTTGTATCAGATTTGGTCATTATGTTTTTATTGTTATTTATTTTATTTTTTTAAATTCTGAATGGTTGAGAATTTTGCTTCATGACTTTTTGGGCTTGCCTTCTAGGCGGTAATCCGGTCTTATTAGCTGAGACACAAGTTTCGAAGATTAACCTAATTTAACTTTGATTTTTTATAAGGTTCTTTTTATATTTTTTATTTTCATCATTCAATATCATATTGTTGGGCCTTCAACTTCATGATTTTTTCTGCTTTCTTTTCTATGAAGTTATTCCGATTGAGCCGGGACATGGGTTTCGAAGATAGACCAATTTAACTTTGGTACTCTTTTATTAGTTAGTTTTTTTTTTGTTTTTTTTTTCAATTTTATCATTCGACATCATATTGTTGAGCCTTCAACTTCATGAGTTTTTCCGCTTTCCTGTCTAAGATGTTATTCCAATCTCATATCCTCAATCATATGTTGGTCGAGTTAACCCGAGTTAAGTAGAGGTTTTTTTTTCTTTCAATTTTTTATTGATTTTTTATTGATTTTTAATTATTTTGTTTCCCCAGGAGTTGACCTCCATTTTTTTATTTAGGTTTTTTGTATGGAGTTATCTTGCCCTCATAAGTTGGTCGCGTGTTTGACATGGTGACTTGAGTTAGTTTTTCTATCTTTTTTAATTTTTCTTTCATGTCCTCCTTCGCTATTTGCTTTGTTGGTGATTGAGTTTCAGTTTTGTTTTTTTTATTTTTCTCTTTATAATGTTGTTTCGTTCTCATTTAATTTTTGTTTTGTTATTAAATAAGATCATTAAGACTTTTTTTAAAATATTTACAGGGTGTCTTTTCATAACATTGAAAAACACTTTTTTTATTGATCATTTCGTTGACTTTTTATTTTATAGCTATATTATATTTATGATCAAAGTCTCAAATTCTTCTTACTCTTTTAAGAATGCTGAACATTTTTTTTCATGTGAAGAAAAATTTAACCCGACCCAAAGCATAGAATGATTATCTAGTGTAATACTATGCTTTATTATTGTTATGGCACGCAAAAGAAGAATAAATCAAGGTAGGATAGTATCTAATGGAGGAAAGGATTCATCACTTCTCTTTAAATTTTTGTCTCTTCAGTGCGAATAAATCAAAACAACATTTTTTTTTTCATGCTTTTCCAATATTTTGATGCTTTAAAATGGCTGATGTCTGTAATTTTTTTTTTTGTGTATAAAAAATGAAGAGCCTCAACAGTGTGGGAATGAGATTCCTTGTGTGAATAGAAACAGGCCATGGATCAGAACTGCATTCTTTAAACAGCATTTTGTACTAGATGTTCTGCTATTAGACAGTCCCCCTATTATCCCATATATATATATATATATATATATATATATGTATGCAAGTGATGCATGCTTAAACTGTTAAAGAATTGTCTGGCCATATTGTTTAAAAGAATGTATAATATTTGAACATTTAATATTCGATAAGAAGATTGTGATGTTCTCAACAGTTTAACCAATATTTTTATTGTTTTATTTTTGAACTTTTAGACCGTGCAGCTGCAAACAACACAACCTATATAAATGCCCCCTGAATTCATCGAACCGGCTATTCCCAGAATCGATTCTCTCAAGAAGAATCATACAAAAGTA